>Ga0114975_10000219_pt1 | contig 43272 bp, 37 predicted proteins | sample S_130626_EF_Meta_FD_87031 | JGI IMG/M metagenome (GOLD analysis project Ga0114975, IMG submission 87031) | Freshwater microbial communities from Lake Simoncouche, Canada to study carbon cycling - S_130626_EF_MetaG | ecosystem: Environmental > Aquatic > Freshwater > Lake | place: Lake...
AAAAAATAGGCCTTTCGCCCTGTGCTAGGGCCTATTTAGTTCTTTAAAGAAATCTTTAACAGATTATCCGTTACCCAAAAGGGCAACTACCACAGCGAACAAGGCAACAGCCTCTACGAACGCAGCAGCAACAATCATGTTAGAACGGATTTCGTTAGCAGCTTCTGGCTGACGAGCAATACCTTCAACAGCACCCTTACCAATCATACCGATACCAATTCCAGCACCGATAGCTGCTAATCCAGCGCCAATTGCGGCAACACTTCCTACTACCATTTTTTTACGTTTTAATTGTTATTGAAAAAAGATTTAAAATAATTTTTAGTGATGTGCTACATTTTTATGTCCTTCATGGTCATGTGCTTCATGATGGTGTTCTTCTGTTGCCATACCAATATACATGGCACTCAACATAGTGAAGATGTAAGCTTGTAAAAAAGCCACCAACAATTCAATCATTCCAATGAAAACAGCAAACGGCACTGCAATGGCAGAAGCATATACTGTTTTGAATATAAAAATTAAACAAATCAAACTTAATACTAGAATATGCCCTGCTGTAATGTTCGCAAACAAACGAATCATTAAAGAGATAGGCTTTGTGAATACGCCAATTAATTCAATGGGTGCTAAGAACAATTTCATGCTCCAGTGCATGCCTGGCATCCAAAAAATGTGTTCCCAATAATTTTTATTTGCACTTAAATTAACCACCACAAACACACATACTGCTAATGTCATGGTGAAAGCAATATTACCACTCACATTCGCACCGCCTGGGAAAAATGGAACCAACCCTAAAAAGTTATTGACTAAAACCAAAAAGAAAATCGTTAATAAAAAAGGCATGTATTTTGCAAACTTCTTTTTGCCAATATTTGGAATCGCTACTTCGTCTCTTACAAATAATACAATTGGCTCCATGAAGGATTGAACGCCTTTAGGTGCAGTAGTAATACCCGTTTTTTTATAAGCCCCTGCAGCAGTAAGAAGTACAGTTAAAAGAATGAAAACAGATACAAATAAAGAGGCTACGTTTTTAGTGATTGAAAAATCCCATAAACCTTTAGATGCTTCCACATCAACCGCTTCTGTGGCGTCTACTATTTTTATTTTGCCTTCAATAATTTTATAATCGTAATTCCCCTTGTACATAATTTCCTCATGGTGTTCATTCATGAATTTTGCAGAAGAGAAAAATTCGAATCCTTTTGGAGTATATAAAATGACAGGTAAAGGAAGCGAAGTATGTCCCCATAAATGCCAGCTATGATCGTCTTTGATGTGATCCAATATCGTCTCTGTTACATTAAATGCTTCTGGTTCGTGTGCTGCTGGTTCATGTGCTGCTGCTGGATTGCTATGCTCAGTTTGCGCAGCTTTTTCATTCGCAAATACATTGCCAGAAAATGCCATTGTAAACAAGCTCAAACACAATACCAGTAAAGATTTAATAGTTCTAGATGCCATAGTGATCTCAAAATTTGCGGCAAAGATAGGGATAATGCTGCTGAAAATTCATAATATTTAGCAGAAATATAGCATGAAAAAAAATGTTTTCGATTCTCCTAAACATTTGATTTTCAATTATTTAAAAAATTAAGCGCCCTTTTTAGGATCAAATTGCATTTCATTCAGGGCCTTATAAAATCCCCCTTGCTCCATTAGGTGCTGATGCGTCCCCTTTTCTATGATTTTTCCCTGTTCTAGCACAAGGATCTGGTCGGCCTTTCTGATGGTGGATAATCGATGCGCAATCACGATAGATGTTCTTCCCTGAATCAAAGTTTCAATGGCTTTTTCGATGAGTTGTTCACTCTCTGTATCAATAGAAGAAGTGGCTTCATCTAAGATCAAAATACTTGGGTTGTATAAAAGTGCACGGATAAAACTCAAGAGTTGTCTTTGTCCCAAACTTAAGGTGGCCCCTCTTTCCATCACATGGTATTGATAGCCTCCCGGAAGTTGCATGATAAAATCATGCATGCCAATCATCTTTGCAGCTTCCTCCACTTGTTCGGGACGAATGGATGGATTGCGTAAAGTGATATTGTCGTAAACGGAACCAGAAAATAAAAATACATCTTGTAAAACAACGCCTATCGATGCCCTCAAACGATCTAGTGCATAGTCTTCAATCAAGACACCATCTAATAAAATCTGTCCAGCCTGATAAGGATACAAGCGATTTAAAATACTAATGATAGAAGTTTTGCCACTGCCTGTTGGTCCTACTAAAGCCACGGTTTCTCCAGCAGCGACTGTAAAATTTAATTCATTTAAAATCCAATTGGGTGCTTGATAAGCAAATTGCACATTTTTAAATTCAATCGCACCTTGAATTTGAGCAGGCGCATATTGACCTTGATCTATTGTAATATCTTCATTGTCTAAAATCTTAAAAACACGCTCTGCTGCAACCATGCCCATTTGCAACACATTGAATTTATCTGCAATCATCCTTAGCGGCCTAAAGATCTGATTTAAAAATAAAATGAACGCTACTAGCATCCCTGCATCTAAGCTTTGGCCTGCCACCCACCAAACAATTTAGCCGATGCTTAAAGCCAAAACCACTTCTACTACGGGAAAAAATACGGAGTAAGCAAATATGGCTTTAATGTTTGCATTTTTATGGTGCGTATTGATGGCATCAAATTTTTGCATTTCTTTTTCTTCTGCCGCAAAGGCTTGAACCACTTGCATACCTGATATATGTTCTTGCACAAATGCATTGAGCGCTGCAACCGCATTACGCACCTGAACAAAACTTTTATTTACACTTTCTTTAAAAAAATAAGTGGCCACAATCATAATTGGAAATGGAATTAAACAGATTAAAGTCAATTGCCAATTGATAAAAAACATCGTCGTCAATGTAACTACAATCGTTAAAAAATCTGCGATAATCGGAATCAATCCATCCGAAAAAATATCATTGATGCTTTCGATATCATTGATGGTTCTGGTGGTCAATGTGCCGATAGGCGTTTTATCAAATTGACGCATTTCCCAATACATGATTTTTTGGTACACTTTATTTCTTAAATCTCGAATCACTTGTTGCCCTAACCAGGACATGCCATAGGTAAAACAAAAACGAAAGATGGTTTCAATGACAATGAATGCCACCTGAAAAAGGGAGATTGCTAGTATTAATTGTAGTACTGAATTAAATGCTTCATTTGGTAACACCCAATGAACCCACTTGGGCAGGATGACCAGTTTACCAATGGCCAAGTTCACAGTCGCTTGAATCAAATAAGGGCGGATGGGGGTAGCGAAAGCTAAAAAAATGCCTAAAAAGACATTGATCCAAAAAATAAATCGATATGGACCAACAAAAGAAAACACCCTAGTTAAGATAGCAGATTTGAATATGGGTTTAGGCTGGGTTGACGACATAGCGAAGTAAAGTTACACCGCTTTTACGTATTTTCGTAAAAGCATGGAAAGTACCGATCAAGAATTATTGAATGCAGTTGTAACACCCTACAACTTGACCGACGAACAAGAAAAAAAAGAAATTGTTCGTCATTACCGTGCATTGCTTAGAACCCTCAGAACTAAACTAAAAAAAGGGGATCGAGAATTGCTAAGAACCGCATTTGAAATGGCTGCTGAAGCACATAAAACAATGCGTCGTAAAAGTGGCGAGCCTTATATCCTCCACCCCATTGCTGTAGCAATGATTGCAGCAGATGAGATTGGATTGGGTGTGCGAAGTACCATTTGCGCATTATTACATGATACGGTAGAAGACACCGATATTACTTTAGATGATATCAGAAGAGAATTTGGAAATGAGATTGCAAAGATTGTGGATGGATTAACAAAGATTGCAAATGTGATGGACACCAATAGCAGTCAACAAGCAGAGAACTTCAAAAAAATATTACTCACTTTAACAGACGACCCTAGGGTCATCCTAATAAAACTATCGGACAGGCTACACAATATGCGCACGATGGATTCCATGAAGAAAGAGAAGCAATTAAAGATTGCCTCAGAAACCATCTGGGTATATGCCCCACTCGCACATCGTATGGGCTTGTACAATATGAAGACCGAATTGGAGGATCTGGCGATGAAGTATATGGAACCAGCTACCTACCATGAGATTGCCAAAAAACTAGCAGAAACAAAAAGAGAAAGAACAAAATATATCAACGAATTTGTTAGACCATTAAAAGAAAAATTAGGACAAAGCGAACTCCAATTTGATATTTTTGGTCGCCCAAAAAGCATTCACTCCATTTGGAATAAAATAAAAAAGAAAGGCGTAAGCTTTGAAGAAGTCTATGATCTTTTTGCCATTCGTATTATACTTGATGTGCCTTTAGAAAAAGAAAAAGAAGCCTGTTGGAAAGTGTATTCCATCGTAACTGATGAATACATTCCCTCACCCGAAAGATTAAGGGATTGGCTAAGTAACCCTAAGAGCAACGGCTATGAAGCTTTGCATACAACGGTGATGGGGCCAGATGGCAAATGGGTAGAAGTGCAGATTCGAAGCAAAAGAATGAATGAAATTGCTGAGAAGGGATTGGCTGCGCATTTTAAATATAAAGAAGAGGCATCTCAAAGTGAAGACCGTTTTGATAAATGGTTTATTCAGATTAGAGAAGCATTGAGCAATCAAGAGGAAGAAGGGATTGATTTCTTACAAGACTTTAAGACCTCTTTTTTAGCAGAAGAAATTTATGTCTATACCCCTAAAGGTGAGGTAAAAATGTTGCCAGTCAATAGTTCCGCTCTTGACTTTGCTTTTTATATCCATACTGCAATCGGATCAAAATGTATTAGTGCAAAAGTCAACCATAAATTAGTGCCCATTAGCCATACTTTAAGAAGTGGCGACCAGATAGAGATCATCACCAGTAACAAACAAAAACCTACTGAGGATTGGTTGAATAATGTGGTGACTGCAAAGGCTAAAAATAGTATTAAAGATGCCTTAAGAGAGGAGAAGAAAATCATCTCAGAAGAAGGGAAATATACTGTTCAACGTAAACTAGAAGGGATTGGTGCAGTCTACAGCACACATAACTTAGATCAATTGATGCACTTTTATAAATTACAAAGTCATTTAGATTTATTGTATAAAATCGCAACGAAATCTTTAGACCTAAAAGAGCTGAAAACCTTTCAAGTGATTGGTGATAAAATAGAAGCGCCAAAGCCTATCGTGGCTGCTCCAGATCCAAATGTAGAGCCTCCTATTTACAAGCCCCTTCCTAAAAAAGGAGATTCAGAATTAATCATTTTTGGAGAATCAAGTGATAAGATCAAATACAATCTGGCAAAATGCTGTAATCCTATTCCTGGAGATGATGTATTTGGATTTGTGAGTACTGGAAAAGGGTTGATCATTCATAGAACCAGCTGCCCCAATGCCACACAACTCTTAGCTAATTATGGTCATCGAGTTGTCAAAACCAAGTGGGCTAAAAATAAAGAAATCTCCTTCCTTACAGGACTTAGTATTATTGGATTAGACGATGTAGGTGTGGTCAATAAAATAACGACCATTATTAGCGGGGACCTCAAGATCAATATTGCAGCACTGACCATTGAATCCAAGGATGGTATGTTTGAAGGCACCATCAAGGTCTTTGTGCATGATAAAGATGAATTAGAGGAATTGGTAAGTCGGATTCAAACCCTCCATGGCATTCAAAAAGTGACCCGTTTTGATACAGATTTGATCTAAAGTCAAGTAATCCACCTACTGGGAAAAATATGTGTGAAAACATTTCTTTTTATGCTGCCCTTAAATAGGTAATCCCCATTTCTCGACTTATTTTTGCTACTCAAATTCAAATTTATGGTAGACGTTATTTTAGGACTTCAATGGGGTGATGAAGGTAAAGGAAAGATCGTGGATTATTTTGCACCCAACTACGATATCATTGCTCGTTTTCAGGGTGGGCCAAATGCAGGCCACACTTTATATGTGAATGGCACTAAAATGGTCTTACACCAAATTCCATCAGGGATTTTTCATCAAGATAAAATCAATATCATCGGAAATGGTGTGGTCTTAGATCCAGTGACTTTGAAAAAAGAGTGTGATGCCGTTGCAACGATGGGCATTGATGTGAAAAAAAATCTATTTATCTCAGAGCGTACTAATATCATCATCCCGAGTCATAGAGCTTTAGACAAAGCATCTGAATTATCTAAAGGCGAAGCTAAAATTGGCTCTACATTAAAGGGGATTGGCCCTGCTTATATGGATAAGACAGGCAGAAACGCTTTAAGGGTAGGTGATTTATTGGATAAGAAATTCATCAGTAAGTACATTGCTTTAAGAATGAAGCATCAAAAGATTTTGGATAGCTATAATTTCAATGAAGATATTTCTGAAATGGAAACTGAATTCTTTGAAGCCATTGAGTTTTTAAAGACAATGAATATTATCAATTGTGAATACTTTATAAATGATCAAATTTCAAAAGGTAAAAAAGTATTAGCAGAAGGCGCACAAGGTTCTATGTTAGATATTGATTTTGGCACTTTCCCATTTGTGACATCAAGTAATACCATCTCAGCAGGAGTTTGTACAGGCCTTGGTGTTTCTCCAAAACAAATTGGAGAAGTATTTGGGATTTCAAAAGCGTATTGTACAAGGGTAGGTAGTGGTCCCTTCCCAACCGAATTACATGACGAAAAAGGAGAAGAATTAAGAAAGATCGGAAGCGAATTTGGTGCCACAACAGGACGCCCAAGAAGATGTGGATGGATTGACCTAGTTGCTTTGAAATACACCTGTATGATCAATGGTGTAACGCAGATTATTATGACAAAAGCGGATATCCTAGACTCATTCAAAGAACTAGAATTAGGCATTGCATATGAAATGGAAGGCAAACAGATAGACTATGTTCCATTTCAATTGGTTGGCACCCCTGTTACCCCTATTTGGAAAAAAATGGCAGGCTGGGAAGTGGATACCACCAAAATGAAAAAGGATGCTGAATTGCCAGCTACCATGAAAACATATATTGATTTTATTAATAAATATTTAGGTGTCCCTGTGAAGTATGTATCGAATGGTCCGGGTAGAGATCAAATTGTACATTTATAGTCAAAAAATAGCAATAAAAAAAGTCGCATTATTTTTGAAAAATTAAATTTTCATTTGAAATTTACATAAATATTTTTGATTGAGTTATGGCAGTAAAATCTACAAAAGAGAAAAAGACAACGACACCAAAAAATGGCGTAGTCAAAGCTGAAAAATCAAGCAAGACATCTTCAAAGAAAAATGATGATGACGAGGAAGATTTGGAGGATGAAGATGATGATTGGGGTAAGACAGAAGAAGAGGATGATAACTGGGATCCAGACTTTGCTGAATTTGATTTACCTAAGACAAGTAAGAAAGCGGGCAAAGCAAAGAAAGGTGATGATGATGATTTTGGCTTAGAAGAAGACTTAAGCTTAGAAGAGGATGATTTATTTGATGAAAAAGACGACTTCGAAGACGACTTTTAGATCATGCTTTCTAAAGGATGATTCTATTCGTTAATCGATATCCAGATATAAAGATTGTATTGAGGCCTGTAAAATTTCATTTTTATGGGCCTCAAACATTTTAGCCTCTTTAGCAGGTAGCACAAGTGTATATGGTTTTCCAGATGACAATTGTTGATCCATATTGGGATTCAATTCCTTTAAATAAGATAAAGACATCTTTAACCAAGTAGCCATGGTTTTTGTATTGAACCTTCCAGCAATGATTATTTTTTCCATGCCTGCTGGTTCAGTACTCATTTTTATCGCCAAAGTATTTTGATTTTTATCTAGCTCCACCATGGATACCCCCTCGAATATCGCATGTGTGGCAATGAATTTTTTAACATGGTTCCTGGTCTCCAATGGCAATTCATATTGCAATGCCCAGAAGTCTTTTGTTTTCTTTTTCTCAATCGCTTTATTGAGTCTTCCCGCACCACCATTATATGCAGCTACCACCAATAACCAATCTCCAAATTGTTGGTACAATTCTTTTAGGATGATCGCCGCAGCTTGTGTACTTTTTTGATAGTCCATACGTTCGTCGTTGGGCAGTAATTTCAAACCTAATCGGGTTGCTTCTGCTGGCATAATTTGCCAAGGACCTGCAGCACCTGCCCATGAAATTGCTTGGGAACTTAAATGGCTTTCTATGACACTCAAATATTTTAACTCCACTGGTATGCCATTGGCAATTAAAATTTCGTCGTATAAATTAAAATAGGGTTTTGCCCAGGTTTTCATCTTTCTCAAACCTGCTCCTTCTTTTTCGATATAGGATTGTACAAAACTAATTGCCTTGGGATGCATTTCAATCACAAAAGACTTGTCTTTATTTGGTACTTGCTGCACCGTAAATAAACTACCAAAGCCAATTCTATTAAAACTCAAACTATCTTGTGCAGCAATACTACCAACACAAAAAAGTACACAATAAATGAATAATATTGGTCTCATATTAAAGAGGCTAAGCTTGCGCACAGGGTGTTGCAATGGTCTTTAATGGACCATGGTAGAAATAGGTGTAAAAGTGAAAAGCAGATCGATGATTAAGAAGCTTTTTCGTCTTTTTCTTTAATGCCTTCTTCGATTTCTTTTTTCACGTTATTTTTTGCATCATTGAATTCGCGGATGCCTTTACCTAATCCACGCATGAATTCAGGGATTTTACGACCACCAAACATGACTAAAATAACTACGCCAATAATTAATAATTCTTGAAATCCTAAGTTGCCCATAATGTATCGTTTAGAATGATAAAGGTAATGTAAATAGCACAAAAAAAGGTCCTCGAGTAGAGGACCTTTATATAATTTAAGCGATTAGGCTTAGAATCTTTTTTCTTTAATACGAGCGCTCTTACCGCTTCTGTCGCGTAAGTAGTACAATTTAGCACGACGTACCTTACCAGACTTGTTTAAAACGATACCATCAATATTTGGAGATAAGAAAGGGAACAAACGCTCCACACCTACCCCATCAGAGATCTTACGAACGGTAAAAGTAGCTGTTGCTCCTGTTCCTTGGGTCTTAATGACATCCCCACGGAAACTTTGGATACGCTCTTTACCACCCTCTACGATCTTGTAGTTTACGGTAATATTATCACCAGCTTTGAATGCTGGATAAGATTTCTTTGCTGTTAATTGCTCGTGTACGAAGTTTACTGCTACGCTCATAATTCATTTTTTTTGCGGAGGGCAAAGGTAGGGTTACCCATGCGATTCTCCAAATTATTTGACCCAAATATTAAAATCCATGCTTTTCTAGGCCTATTTTCCTCGTTACGCGCCTATCTAGCGATGTTTACAGCTCTCTTTTCACGGATCACCGTTACTTTGATTTGACCAGGATAGGTCATTTCGGTCTGTATTTTTTGGGCTATTTCAAAGCTCAATTGATCAGATGATTGGTCTGTTACCTTTTCTGCCTCTACAATCACCCTTAATTCACGTCCAGCTTGGATGGCATAAGCCTTCTCAACACCTTGATAACCAAGTGCTAAGTTTTCCAAATCCTTGATACGTTGAATATATTGTTGCATGATTTCACGTCTCGCTCCTGGTCTTGCACCACTGATAGCGTCACAAGCCTGGATAATTGGAGAAATCACATATTGCATTTCCATTTCATCGTGGTGGGCACCAATGGCATTCACCACCGCAGGATTCTCACCATATTTCTCTGCTAATTTAGCCCCTAATAATGCGTGGCTTAATTCAGTCTCTTCATCAGGTACTTTACCAATATCGTGTAATAAACCGGCACGTTTTGCCAATTTAGGATTCAATCCTAATTCAGCTGCCATGATACCACATAAATTAGCGGTCTCACGAGAGTGCATCAATAGATTTTGTCCGTAAGAAGAACGGAAACGCATTTTACCGATGATACGAATCAATTCTTTATGTAAACCATGGATACCTAATTCAATTACGGTACGTTCTCCAATTTCAGCAATTTGCTCTTCTAACTGACGACGTGTTTTATCTACGACTTCTTCGATACGTGCTGGGTGAATACGACCATCTGCCACCAATCTTTGTAAACTTAAACGTGCAATCTCTCTTCTCAATGGATCGAATGAAGATAATAAAATAGCTTCTGGCGTATCGTCTACAATCAAGTCAACACCTGTTGCAGCTTCAATCGCACGGATATTACGTCCTTCTCTACCAATGATCTGACCTTTCATTTCGTCTGATTCCAAATTGAATACAGTCACTGTATTTTCAATCGCTACTTCGGCAGCGGTTCTTTGAATAGATTGAATGATGATTTTTCTTGCTTCCTTATTTGCTTTTTGTTTTGCATCTTCAATAATATCTTGTTGTAAAGCCAAAGCCTGAGATTGCGCTTCGTTCTTTAAACTTTCAATCAATTGTTGCTTCGCATCTTCTGCTGTAAGGTTTGCAATTTTTTCGAGACGACGAATATGTTCTTCTTGGTGTTTCTCTAATTCGCCACGCTTAATATTCACTAAATCAATTTCACGATTTAATTTTTCTTTAATCGCTTCGTTGTCATTGATTTGTTTATCTAAAACAACTGCCTTTTGATTAATGCTTAATTCGTGCTGCTTAATTCTATTTTCAGCTTCGCCAATTTTCTTATTCTTCTCCAACAAATCACGATCGTGGTCTGCCTTCAATTGAACAAAACGTTCTTTTGCTTCTAATTGCTTTTCTTTCTTGATGGTCTCTGCCCTTAATTCTGCCTCTTTTAGAATATTAGCTGCTTGATTTTCTGCGTCTTCCACCTGCTTTTTGGTGTTCTTGGCGAAAGCAAATCGCCCTATGAGTAAACCTCCTATTCCAGAGGCGCCCCCGATGATCAATAATAATATTGTTTGGTCCATTGTTTAATCTTGTTGTGTTAAATAAAATCACCCTACTTCTTCACTAAGGTTAGGCAACGAAGATAAACAATTAATGTAAAGATTGGCCCGAATAGACCCAATAATGTGTTATAAGTTGGTATTTACTAGCACTTTATCAATGGAGGCGGACATGCTGTCAATTTGGGCCTGTATCGCCTCAATTTCATAGAGTTTTTGGCTATTTTGTTGCTGTTCTGTGGTGAACCATAATAGGACCATGGAGATATAATCCTGGGTATCACTGCCTGCATAAAGGCTCTTGTACTCCACCATCTTTTGGTTGATCAGGGCTGCGGTTTTGCGTACAGCTTCCTCGTCCTTAGGGCTAATTTTAACCCTGTAATTCCTGTCTGCAATTAATATGTTGACTGGGATTAAATTTTCCGGGGTATCGTTTAGTTGATCGGACATGTTTAAGGATTCAGGTTTTGAATGCAGTGGTCAATTTCTTTAATAAAATCGTCGATTTTCTTGTTCAAAGCTGCTTTTTCTGCGGGGTCCATTTGTTGTGCAGGTCGCATCTGTGCTGTAATCAAGGCAGCCTGTTCATTTTTAAGTTCATTTTGGAGCTGCGTTATCAAGTCTTGCTGCTCCGCCAAAGTCCCCTTTAGTTGGTGGTTTTCTTTCTCCAAGGCAAGTTGTCGCTTTAGCAAAGCTTGCAGTTTTTCTTGGAGGCCTAATAAAGCGGTCTGTAGATCAGACATGGAACTTTGTTTATGACTTGAAAGTACTTATTTTCTTATTTCTGCTTGAATATTTTTTTCAAAAGCGGCAATTAATTTTTTCATCATGCCGTCAATCTCTGTATCCGTTAAGGTGGCCGATCCTGCATTGAAAACAAAATTAATAGCAACCGATTTTTTATTCAAGCCCAATTTATCACTTACAAAAATATCAAATACACGGGTCTCTTTCAATGCATCTAACTGCACTGTTTTAATCGCTTGTTCAATCGCCGAATAAGCCACGGATGCATCAATCACCAAAGCTAGATCTCTTTCCACAGATGGATATTTAGAAATCTCATGGTATTTAACAGATCCAGATTGGAATGCGTTGAATAAAGTAGTTAAATCAAAATTTAAAAAACCGACTGCTTGCTTGATATCGAACTGTGCTAATTTTTTAGCACCTACTAATTCAATTGTTCCAAGAACAGTCTTTCCAGCAATGACTTCGAACTGTCCATGCCCAATTGGATTCCAATTGATTTTTTTTAAACCTAATAATTCACAAAGCGCCAAAGCAATTCCTTTCAATACAAAGAAATCCTGCTCAGTTGCTTTTTCCCTCCAGCTATCTTGCACTTGCTTACCCGAAAGATAAATGGCTAAAGTTTCATCCTCCTGATACTTTCCTGCAGCCGTCTTCGCATATATTTTACCCATTTCAAAGAAGGAGATGGACTCATTTTTTCTGTTATTATTATAGGCAATGGTTTCTAAGCCAGTTTCTAACATGGTTGGACGCATCACATCCAAATCCGCACTTAAACTATTCAACATTTTAACGGTTGTCTCTAATTGTTCCGCTGAATAATATTTGCTATTGGTAATAGAGTTGGTTAAAATTTCTGTGTAACCACGCCCTACTAAATAGTTCGCAATTTTATTTTTAAACTGCTCTTTTGTTTCTAATAAATCTACTGAAGGACTAATCGTAATAGCAGTTGGGATTTCAATATTATCTAAGCCATCAATGCGTAAAATTTCTTCTACCAAATCTGCTGCAATGCTAATGTCAGGCTTATTATAAGGCACTGCCACTTGAATGCTTGCTGCGTCTTGATGCAATATCTCAAATCCTAAACTTGTTAAAATTGCTGCTGCTTTGTCGGATGCATACTGCTTCCCACTTAATTTTTTTAAGTACGCAAAAGTCATGGCCACTTTCACTTTCTCGGCAGGATTCGGATACACATCTACCACTTTACTGCATGTACCGCCAGCAATTTCTTGAATCATTGCTGCTGCTTTCTCTAATACTTTTACGGTATTCGCAATATCCACTCCTTTTTCGAAACGTGTTGCAGCATCCGTTCTCAATCCATGGTGCACCGATGTTTTACGGATATGTACATTTTCAAACCAAGCGCTTTCTAAAAAAATGCTATTGGTTGTTGCGCTTACGCCACTATGTAAACCACCGAAAACGCCAGCGATACACATTGGCTTTTCGGTATCACAAATCATTAAATCCTCTGCTGTTAATTTTCTTTCTTTTTCATCCAATGTAGTGAACAAACTATTTGCAGTACATTTTTTCACCACTACTTTTTTACCTTGAATTTTAGCTGCATCAAAAGCATGCAATGGTTGACCCGTTTCGTGTAAAATGAAATTAGTGATGTCTACAATATTATTGATAGATCTTGCGCCAATGGCTTGCAATTTATTTTTTAACCATGTTGGAGATGGCCCCACTTTAACGCCATCAATTAAAATCCCACTATACCTTGCACATGCTTCTGGATTTTCAATCACCACCTCATAAGGTGCCATAGAAGCATCGATGCTTGGTGCTTGTTTAAAAGGACTAATTGGTTCCGCCTTTGTTGCATGGTAGGTTAAATAAGCACAAACATCTTTTGCAACGCCATAATGACTCATCGCATCCATCCTGTTGGGCGTCAACCCTATTTCATAAATCCAATCTTGATAATAATCATATAAGTCCGACACGGGTGTTCCTACTTTGATCGATGCATCTAAAACCATAATACCTGCATGGTCTTCACTTAAACCAATCTCATCTTCTGCGCAAATCATCCCTTCACTTTCTTCTCCTCTTATCTTAGCCAATTTCATAGTGATGGGCGCGCCCGCTTTTGGATAAATGGTTGTACCTATTTGTGCTACCACCACTTTTTGTCCAACTGCCACATTTGATGCGCCACAAACAATATGCAATGGTCGATCTCCGCCCACATGTACTTTAGTCAGTTTTAATTTATCTGCATTTGGGTGTTGTGCTAATTCAAGTACTTCTCCAACAACCAAGCCCTGAAGCCCTCCTTTAAAGTTTTCATACATTTCTAAGGATTCCACTTCTAAACCTATCGATGTCAATATGGTAGATAAATCTTCTTTGGGAATGGGAGCTGGTAAATATTCACACAGCCAGCGATAACTAATGGTCATGATGCTACTTTAAGGTATGCTTCAAAAATACTATTTTATGTTTAAATAACCCGTGCATAACCTATGAATAACCCGTTAATAACTGTAATTTTAATGTGCAAATCCCCTTAGAACGGTCTGTGAATAAGCCTATTGGATAATTAAATTTCGAGATGCCGAATTTTGAAAGGATTTTCGCAGTAAGAAAAGCAAGTATCATTATGGCCCTACCTAACCTCAATACAAGATCAACCACAAGAAAAAAAACGAGTTCTGTAGATGTGAGTGCAATGATGTACGGGAAAATTCCACCACAAGCAAGAGAGTTGGAGGAAGCGATTCTTGGAGGTATTCTTTTAGAGAAAAGTGCATTTGATACGGTGACAGAAATATTGAAGCCGGAATGTTTTTATGTAGAAGCGCATCAAATGATTTTTCAGTCGATGCAAAGTTTACAACAAAAGAACATGCCTATTGACATGTTAACGGTAGTAGAAGAGTTAAAAATGCGCGAGTATTTAGACCAGGTTGGGGGCGCTTATTATATATCTAAATTAACCAATGTCGTTGTTTCTACAGCGAATATAGATGCGCACTCTAAAATTGTTTTACAGAAATTCATACAAAGAGAACTCATCCGTATTAGTGGCGAAATTATTAGCAATTCTTATGAAGACAGTACCGATGTTTTTGATTTGTTAGACGAGAGCGAAACAAAAATGTTCAATATCACCAATAACTACTTAAAGAAAAATTTTGTAGACATTGGAAATGCTTTGGCAGAATCCATTACGCGTATTGATGAATTAAGAACTAAAAAAGATGAGATATCTGGTGTGCCTAGTGGATTTGCTTCATTGGATCGAATCACTTTTGGATGGCAGCCAACAGATTTAATCATTTTAGCAGCACGTCCTTCTGTGGGTAAAACCGCATTCGCATTGAATTTGGCGCGTAATGCAGCATTGCATCCAACAAAGCCTCAGGGTGTAGGATTTTTTAGCTTAGAGATGAGTGCGTCTCAGTTAGTGCAACGTATTTTAAGTGCGGAGAGCGAAATTAAAATGGAAAAAATTTCAAGAGGTAAATTAGAAGATTACGAATACCAACAATTGCATACCAAGGGTATTAACCGATTAGAGTCTGCACCCATTTATATTGATGATACTGCTGCCTTAAATATTTTTGAGTTCAGGGCAAAAGCAAGAAGGTTGGTGAACAAACATGATGTTAAAATCATCATCATTGACTACTTACAATTAATGAGTGGCACTGGGGACAGAAATTCAAATAGAGAACAAGAAATTAGCAATATCTCTCGAAGTTTAAAAGCATTAGCGAAGGAATTGAATGTGCCCATTATTGCCTTATCACAGTTGAGTCGTGCAGTAGAAACCAGAAAAGAAAGTAAGATGCCGCAATTGAGTGATTTACGTGAATCAGGTGCGATTGAGCAGGATGCGGATATGGTGATGTTCATATACAGACCAGAATATTATGAAGTGATGAGCAACGAGATGGGTGAATCTACGATGGGTGAAACACATATCAGGATTGCGAAGCATAGAAATGGCTCTTTGGATTTAATCAAATTAAGAGCGAGATTAGACGTACAGAAATTCGAAGAATGGGATGGCGCAACTGGCATACCTGGGCTAAGTAATAATTATAAACCGCTCTCTTCCAATATAGGCGGATCAGATGCGCAAGACGGTGGAAGATTTTTTATTCAAGGAAGTAAAATGAATGGCGGAGAATTTGACGATGACTCAAATGACGATCAACCATTCTAAACCGAATCTATGTCAGTTCCCTATTTTTACGAACCATTGATTGCAACAGGGATGACGCAGTTTACACTGAGTGAAACCTCTAGTAAACATTGTATTCAAGTATTGAGGATGGACGTAGGAGAACAAATAGAAATCACCAATGGACTAGGCGGATTGTTTCACGCAAGCATTCAGGTTGCACATAAAAAGAATGCCCTAGTTACAATTACAAAGTCCGTTCAAACCGACCCTCCTAAACAAAAATTGCAATTAGGAATTTCTTTATTAAAAAATGCCGTGCGTTTAGAATGGCTTTTTGAAAAAGCAACAGAGATTGGTGTGACAAGTATTGCCCCTTTAGTTTGTGAAAGAACGATTCACGAACGTTTTAAAACAGAAAGAATGCAACAGATTATACAATCTGCCATGATTCAAAGTCAACAAACCTGGTTACCTGTTTTATCAGAACCTATACCCTTAGAGGAATTCATAGCAAAGCACACTGCTGCGCAAAAACTCATCGCACACTGTGAACCATTGCATAAAATAAGTATCCAATCCATTGAACCAAGTGACGACTTATTGCTTCTAATTGGTCCCGAAGGCGATTTTGCTCCATCAGAAATTGAAGCAGCCATTGCCAAGGAATTTATCCCAATCGATCTTGGCCCTACCCGACTCAGAACTGAGACTGCAGGTATTTTTGCGTTAAGTTGCTTAAAAAATTTCTAATTTGCAATCATGAAAGTCATTGAAGTCAATACACCCGAATTAGATCATTCCTTTGTAACAATCAATGCCCTTATCAATAAGGACAATCCAAACTATATTCGACCATTAGACAATGAGGTGTTGGATACTTTTAATCCCGCAAAGAATAAATTATTTAAAGAGGGTGCTGCCAAAAGATGGATTGTTCAAGACCAAACAGGCAGGACCCTTGGCCGTATAGCAGCATTTCATTATCCTAAATATAAAAATAAAGGCACCGAGTTTCCAACTGGCTGTGTTGGCTATTTTGATGCCATCGATGATCAACAAGTAGCGAACTTATTATTTGATACTGCAAAAGCTTGGTTGATTTCCGAGGGCATGGAAGCCATGGATGGACCAGTGAATTTTGGTGATCGAGATAAATGGTGGGGACTCATGGTGGAAGGCTATGACAGGGAACCTATGTATGGCATGTCTTTCAACCCTCCTTATTATGAAACCTTATTTGCCAATTATGGTTTTGAAAATTTCTACAACCAATTTTATTATCGCAAGCCCCTATCAGTAGATTTACCTGATAGATTCAAGGAGCGCTACGAAAAATTCAATGCGAAGGAAGGATACAGCATTCAACATCTAGATAAAAAAAACTTTGTCAAATTTGCCAATGACTTTGTGCATATTTACAATACGGCGTGGGCGCAACATGGAGAAGCAAAAGCCATTACGAAGGATCAAATCATGAAACTTTTTAAATCCCTAAGTCCTGTGATGGATGAGCGCATGATTCGATTTGCCTATTACAAGGAAGATCCTATTGCCATGTTTATCAATATCCCAGATGTCAATCAATACTTTAAGTTTTTTGATGGTCAACTAGGATGGAAACAAAAAATTCATTTGATGTGGATGAAGTTTAGGAAAACAAATACGAGATTAACTGGATTGGCATTTGGTGTGGTACCAAAATTTCAATCCTTAGGCATTGATAGTTATTTAATCTACTCTACTTCACTACTGCTTCATAAACTAAAAATTTATGATGAATATGAAATGGGATGGGCCGCAGATTGGAATCCTAAAATGGTCAATATTTATAAAAGTCTTGGCGCCGATCCAAGCAGACACATGGTCACCTATAGGCATATTTTTGACACCCAAAAACACCCTTTTGAGCGTCATCCAGTAATGGAATATAAGAGCCCAAACCAGGCCAGTTAAGGATTTCAGAAATGGGGGATAAGATTTGTACCCTAGCTCCAAAAATTACCTATTGATGCAGTATATTGCAGCTCAAGTATGGAGAATTTTATCGTATCAGCAAGAAAGTATCGTCCTCAAAACTTTAACACAGTGGTGGGTCAATCTCATATTACCACTACATTAAAGAATGCGATCTTAAACCAACATCTGGCACATGCATTTTTGTTTTGTGGACCTAGAGGTGTAGGTAAAACAACTTGCGCACGTATCCTTGCAAAGACCATCAATTGCACCAATATCACAAAGGAAGGCGAGGCTTGTAACCAATGTGAAAGTTGTGTCTCTTTTGAAAAAGGTGCTAGCTTAAATATCCATGAATTAGACGCAGCGAGTAATAACTCTGTGGACGATATTAGAACACTTGTGGAACAAGTACGTTTTGCACCACAGGCTGGCAAATACAAAGTATATATTGTGGATGAGGTCCACATGTTAAGCACCAGTGCCTTTAATGCATTTTTGAAAACATTAGAAGAGCCACCACCTTATGCTATTTTTATTTTAGCGACCACCGAAAAACATAAGATCCTTCCAACCATTTTAAGCAGATGTCAAATTTTTGACTTTAAAAGAATTGTGCCAGAAGATACGGTGAAGCATTTAGAGGAAATCGTAGAAAAGGAACATATCAAGGCCGAAAGAAATGCTTTGCAATTGATTGCTCAAAAAAGCGAAGGCTGTATGAGGGATGCATTGAGTATTCTTGATAAAATTGTAAGCTTCTCAAACGGGGCATTAACTTATGAGAACACTTTAGAACATTTAAATATTTTAGACGAGGGCTATTTCTTTAAATTACTCACCCACCTTACAGAACAAGACCTAACGAGCGCCATGTTATTGTATGACGAAATCAATCAAAAGGGTTTTGAAGGAGACACGGTGCTATATGGTATGGCAGCATTTATTAGAAATATCCTTGTGTGCAAAGACAAAGCCAGCGCGCATTTGCTTGAATCCATTGAGGGATGGAGAGACCAATACCTAGCTGCTGCAGAAAAAATTGGCACCCCTTATTTAGTGAGTGCATTGAATATTTTAAATGAATCCGAGATTCAATTTAAGATGGCTCGTAATAAAAGATTGCATGTAGAATTGGCTTTGATTAAACTCAATTTTTTACAACAAGCAATTGAATTAAGTATGGAAGACGGCCAACTAGTAAAAAAAAAACTAGTTGATGCGCACTACCCTATTCGCACCAAAAAAATAATTCCATTAAGCAATATTGTGGTGAATGCTGAGGCTAAATTAATCATTGAAACAGCAACACCAGCAGCGAATCCAACATCGACTCCAATATCTACTACTGTTGCTCCTCCAGTTCAAAATATCCCAGAATCAACTCCTGAAGTCGATAGGAATCCTCAAACAACTAATCCGACTAGTCCTACAGACGATGCAACTAGTCATTCAGTTATACCTACCCCTGGTGGAAAGAAGAGTCTATTAGCTGTATTACAACAGAAATACGGGAACGACTATAATATCGAGGAAGTGAAAGATGCGATTTCTCTTAATTTAGAGACATTGCAACAATGCTGGAACGACTACGCTGTTAAAATGGAAAAGGAACTTAAACATTCAGTGGCAGGTACTTTTAGAATTGCCACACTCCAAATAGAAGACCCTACGCATTTTACCATCACGGTGCCTGCATTGACTGCGCAAAAATTTGTGGAACAAGAAAGAATGCGTTTAATGGAAACCATTTGGGAGCGTTTTCAAAACAGGGCCATCCAATTTAGTATTTTGGTAGATGCGGGCGAAAAAGAAGATGTGCCTTTGCATTTGAAACTCAATAGCAAACAAAAATTCGACCATATTGCAAAGCAATATCCTTTGGTGCAACAGTTGAAAGAACGCTTGAATTTAGAAGTAAATTTTTAAAGCTTAGGTTTACAATTTTGCCTTTGTAAAACCTTTCTGCTTTAAGTATTGAAATACTTTTTGACGGTGATCTCCTTGAATAATTATTTCCCCGTCTTTGACTGAACCTCCTGTGCCACAAAAGTTTTTGAGTGCTTTGCCTAATGCTTCCAAATCTGCATCTGCTCCTTCAAATCCATACACAATTGTCACCGTCTTACCTGCTCTATGTTTGGTTTCTAAAATAACCCTGAGCAATTGTTCCTCGGGAGCAAGGGTCTGCTTTTCTGCCTCGGCATTCGGTTGAATATAATCCGGATTAGTGCTATATACTAAAGGAATACTTGAAAAACTATTAAAGGTATTTTTTGGCTTTTTACTCATCTTCTTACTTATTAAGCATCTTCTTTCTACTAAAAATTAAGCAACTAGTTTACCCTCATGCTCACAATCATAAATCCTTTTTTAGTGGATTGAAGCAATAAGGTCAAATTGTATTTTTGTTGACTGGATAATAATTTACCAGTGAGGTATAAAGTATTACCTAATTTTCTTTCAGCACTTTTTTCAAATCCAACAATATTTTTTTGATTAAAAAAAGCTTGTAATGTCTCATTGGCTTGTTGTGCATTCAAAGGCTTGGCTGCCACTTGATCTAAAATACTTGACTCTACCTGGTTGTCCCAAAAAATTTGCAAAGCGCTAAAATTGCCTGTTTGCAAATGTTGCACCAATAATTCTGTTTCATTTTGTGCATTCGCGCCAATGCTAGAGTGCAAAAGGGCTAATACAACTAGTATTTTGGATATTAACTTCATTTTTGTCTATTATAGTAGGATAAAGTTTGTAATGTGCCTAGTATTTTGAAACTTTGCGATATAAAAATAAACAAATTATAAGCAGGCGGTATTAAAAGTTAAAGAATATGTCAAAAAAGGTAATATTAGTGATTATGGATGGATGGGGATTGGGCCAGGTTGCAAAGGCAGATGCAATTCAACATGCGCATGTGCCTTTTGTTACAAGTCTCTACCAGCAATACCCTAATACAACTTTAGTGACTTGTGGTGAGGAAGTTGGTTTGCCGGATGGGCAGATGGGTAATAGTGAAGTAGGTCATTTGAATTTAGGTGCTGGCAGAATCGTTTACCAAGAATTACAAAGAATCAATGTCGCAATAAAAACAGGCGAATTTGCAAGTCATCCAACACTGATTCAATCCATTCAATATGCTAAGAAAAACAACAAACCCTTGCATTTAATTGGTTTAGTAAGTGATGGCGGCGTGCACGCACATACAGCACATTTAAAAGCATTGTGTGATTTATGTAAGACAGAAGGCTTGACCAATGTATTTATTCATGCGTTCACGGATGGTCGTGATACAGATCCAAAAAGCGGACAAGCTTATGTTGAATCACTAGAAACCCATTTGAAAAAGTCGGTTGGTAAAATAGCTAGTGTAAGTGGCAGGTATTACGCAATGGACAGAGACAAGCGTTGGGAGCGTATTCAATTGGCTTACAATGCCATGGTGAAAGGGTCTGGAAGTACTGCTACTAGTGCACTTGAAGCCATTCAAGAAAACTATGCAAAAGACATTACAGATGAATTTATTTTACCTACTGTCATCACCGAGAATGGACAACCAATCGCAACCATTCAAGATGGTGACGCGGTGATCTGTTTTAATTTTAGAACAGACCGTTGCAGAGAAATTACAGAAGTATTGACACAAAAGGATTTTCCAGAACTAGATATGCATGCATTAAAATTGCATTACACTACAATGACCAAATATGATGAGACCTTTAAAAATGTGCATGTTGTATTTGAAAACGATAATTTAATCAATACTTTAGGTGAAGTATTGGCGAATAATAATAAAAAACAGATTCGCATTGCTGAAACAGAAAAGTATCCTCATGTTACTTTCTTTTTTAGTGGCGGACGAGAACAACCTTTTGAAGGGGAAACAAGAATCATGGCCGCATCTCCTAAAGTGGCTACCTATGACTTACAACCCGAAATGAGTGCAGCCGAATTAACGGATAAAATCTTGCCTGAAATCAATGCTGGCAATCCAGACTTTATTTGCCTGAACTATGCCAATGCAGATATGGTAGGCCATACAGGTGTTTTTAGTGCAGTGGTCAAAGCAGTTGAAACAGTGGATGCCTGTGTCGAAAAAGTGGTGACTGCCGGTTTAAATAATGGCTACACGATTTTCTTGACTGCAGATCATGGCAATGCAGATTTTATGATGAACGAAGATGGTAGCCCAAATACGGCCCATTCATTGAATCTAGTTCCATTCTTTATCATTGATAAAAATTGGAAAGGCACTATTCAGCCAGGTAAACTAGGCGATCTTGCCCCAACTATTTTACAAATGATGGAATTACCTATTCCTAAGGAGATGACAGGAACGGTTTTAATCTAAGCGTAATAAGCTTCCTTAAATAATAAAATGAAAATACATAAAGCCACTTACCTTATTTCAAGTCCTAATTACGATCAATGTCTTGTTTTACAAGCACCAGAATACGCATTTATCGGAAGGAGTAATGTAGGTAAGTCCTCCATCATCAATGCTATATGTGGTCAAAAAGGATTGGCTAAAACCTCTTCTGCACCTGGGAAAACGCAGTTGATCAATCATTTTGAAATCATCAGTAATGAAGTGGTAAAAGGACGTCCAGAGAAATGGTATATTGTCGATTTACCTGGGTATGGTTACGCTAAAGTATCTCAAAGTAGCCGCCGTAGATGGGAGCAAATGATTGAGAATTATTTACGCAAAAGACCCAATTTAAATATGGTCTTTGTATTGATAGATTCTAGACATAGTCCTCAAAAAATTGATATTGAATTCGTTGAACAATTGTTTCAATGGCAGATTCCTTATACCCTTATCTTCACTAAATCAGATAAAGAAAAGCCAGGTGTTGTGAAACGTAATGTTGAGGCGTTTTTTGATACATTAAAAACCTTACTGCCTTATTTACCCGAAGGATTTGTAACGAGTGCAGAGAAAAAATTAGGCACCGAAGAAGTGCTTAACTGTATTGCACGTTATAACCTACTTTACAACGAAGACAAAGCCAAAAATTAATATGAAAATTCTTATCCAATACATTAAGCCTTTTAAAGGCTTGGTTTTATTAGCCTTTTTACTTGCAGCCATCAACCAAACCTTTTCTTTATTTGATCCAATGATCTTTGGAAAGCTAATTGACGAATTTGCAAAAAACCCATTTTTAGACCCTACTGGCAACGAACGTACACAAGCTATGTTCTTAAAAGGCGTAGGCAATATGTTGTTATTATTAGTTGGAACGGCCATGGTAAGTAGAATTGCAAAAGCTTTTCAGGACTATATCGTGAATGTGATTATCCAAAAATTTGGTGCTGCCTTGTTTACAGATGGATTAAGACATTCCATGCAATTACCTTATCAAGCTTTTGAAGATCAAAGAAGTGGCGAAACCTTATCTATCCTTACCAAAGCCCGTGCTGATTGTGAAAAATTCATTAGCTATGTGATCAATGTAGTTTTTGGTATTGTAGTAAGTGTGGTATTTGTTTCTGTATATGCTACTCGTTTGCACTGGTCCATTGTGCCAATCTATATTGGAGGTGCAAGTATGATTGCTTATGTCACTAATTTATTAAGTAAGAAGATCAAAGTCATTCAAAAAAATATCGTAAAAGAAACGACTAGTTTAGCAGGTACGACGACAGAAAGTTTAAGAAATATTGAATTGGTGAAAAGTCTTGGTTTGACGACTCAAGAAATTAATAGACTCAATAACAATACCTATAAAATCTTAGCATTAGAATTAAAGAAAGTAAAAAATATACGCTCCTTGAGTTTTATACAAGGCACGATGGTCAATGCTTTGAGACAAGTCATTACATTCACTTTAATGTGGTTGATCTTTAAAGAAATTTTGACAGTTGGTCAATTGATTTCATTGCAGTTTTATAGTTTCTTTATTTTTGGACCATTGCAAGAAATTGGTAGTATCATCCTAAGTTATAGAGAGACCGAAGCCTCTTTGAATAATTTTGATGCCTTAATGAAAAAGCCAATTGATACGCCACCAGCAAACCCAATTGCGATTGGCGAGATTGAGCAGTTGGCTTTTAAACAAGTTGGTTTCCAACACCAAACTGCTAATTTTAAAGCGATTGATCAGATTAGCTTTGAAGCCAAAAAAGGCGAAACGATTGCCTTTGTTGGTCCATCTGGTGCGGGAAAAAGTACTTTAGTGAAATTATTGGTTGGTCTATATGAACCTCAAGAAGGAGAGATCTTAATGAACGGCGTGCATACTGCACAAATTGATATGAGTGCACTTAGAAATCAAATAAGTTTTGTGACACAGGACACACAACTTTTTGCTGGTACAATCAAAGAAAATTTAGCATTCGTTGCACCAACTGCCACTGAGGAGGATATGTTATTGGCTTTAACCAAGGCGAGTTGTGCCAATATTTTAGACAAGGGTGGCAATGGCTTAGCAACAGTCATTGGCGAAGGCGGGTTGAAATTAAGTGGTGGTGAAAAACAAAGACTCTCCATTGCACGCGCATTACTTAGACATCCGCATTTATTGATTTTTGACGAAGCTACTTCTTCATTAGATAGTTTAACCGAAGAGTCTATTACAGATACCATTCGTGACCTGTCTAAAGAAAGAGAGCAAATCACCATTATGATTGCGCACAGACTAAGCACCATCATCCACGCAACAAGAATTTATGTTTTGGAGAAAGGCACAGTGATTGAATCTGGTAACCACCAAAGTTTGTTAGAAGAGAAGGGATTGTATTATGCGATGTGGAGACAACAAATTGGAGAACGTAAAGGAAACTAAGTACAATAAATATTTTACGATAAATAATTAAATCAATACATGATTATTTTTTATCGTCTCTTTCGAATCTCTTTTTTAAGTACTCCAAAACAGTTGGATCTTCTAGTCCTTCCATGTCACTCAATTCCAATTCGAGTGCTTTTGTACTCAATCGAATTTCGACCAATGAGATAAAAATGGAAATTGAAAAAGTAATTAAACTAACTGCAAATATAAATTTTGCAATGTCTTGGTATTGAATAAAAATAAAAAACATCGAAAGCAAGGACAATAGCAAGGAAGCTACTCCATAAGTTTGCATTCTCTGAATGAGTTTAATTCTATACTTAAGGTTCTTAATTTGGCTAAAGATCACTAAGCGATTTTCCTCTTGTTGATACTTATCGTGCAAAGCCCTCACACGGTTAGACAAGGCCAAAAATCGATTGGTATAGGCCAACATGATCAGACTAATGGCTGGGAATAGTAAAGCTGGGATATTCACTGAAAGTTCCATGATATAAAAATAGTAAAAATAAACCGGTATTTTTGCATTGACCATATGGAGAAAGAGCAGTTTAAGAAAATACAATCTAGCATCCCGCAGGAACCCGGCATTTATCAATATTTTGATGATAAAGGCAAACTATTGTACGTTGGTAAAGCAAAGCATTTAAGAAATCGAGTGAGCTCTTATTTTCTTTCCAATCAACATAACTTAAAAACCATCGAACTTGTACAGCGTATTGCCGATATCAAGTATACCATTGTTAATTCAGAACACGACGCGTTTCTTTTAGAGAACGAGCTCATTAAAAATTATCAGCCCAAATACAATATCAATTTAAAGGACGATAAGACTTACCCATATATTGTGATTAAAAATGAGGCTTTCCCTAGGGTGTTTTTAACCAGACGAAAGTATAAAGACGGATCTACTTATATTGGACCATTCACGCATGTATTTGCTGTTCGAGAACTGATTAACCATATTCAAGAAACCATTCCATTAAGGACTTGCACTTTACCACTCACAACTAAAAATATTCAACAAGGCAAATTTAAAGTCTGCCTAGAATACCATTTAGGTAATTGTAAAGGACCTTGCCAAGGTTTTCAAACAGCGGCAGACTATGATCATTCGATTGATCAAGTTAAGCATTTACTAAAAGGCAATGTAAAACCCTTGGTGCAAAATTTAAAAGAGACCATGCAGGCGGAAGCTGCTGCACTCGCTTTTGAAAAGGCCAATGCCACCAAAAAGAAGATCGATGAACTAGAAAGTTACCAAACCAAATCGGAGATTTTAACAAAGCAACAGGAAGCCATGGATGTGTTTAGCATTGCCATGGAAGAAGATCAAGCTTATGTCAATTACCTAATGCTACAAGAAGGACGGATTGTTCAAACACATATGCTGCCGCTAAGTACGCCACTGGAAGAATCCAAAGAAGCCGTACTTGCATTTGCCATTCATTATTTTAGAACACAAGTTGAATCCGAAGCAAAGGAAATAATTGTGCCGCTTGAACCCATTGAAAAAGAGCAAGGGGTTAAGTATACCGTTCCAAAAATGGGCGAGAAATTGCATTTATTAGCCCTCTCTCAAAAGAATGTAGAATACGCCTTAAAGGACTGGAAGCATCGACAAGCATTGGTAAAAGTAAGCGAGACAGCACCAGTCAATGAAGTATTGATTGAACTAAAACAATTGCTATCCTTACCTGCCGTGCCAAACCATATTGAATGTTTTGATAACTCTAATTTTCAGGGCGCCTATCCAGTTTCTGCGATGGTTTGTTTTAAAAACGGGATAGCAAGCAAGTCGGATTATCGCAAATTCAATATCAAGACCGTGGTAGGAATCAATGACTTTGCAAGTATGCATGAAACCGTTTTAAGACGTTATAGTTCGGTCTTGCAGAAAAAACAACCACTTCCTCAGTTGATTATCATTGATGGTGGCAAGGGGCAATTAAACGCTGCATTAGATGCCTTGAAAGAATTAGGCATTCAAGATAAAGTCACCACAGTAGGTTTGGCTAAAAATATAGAAGAATTATTTTTCCCCGGGGATAGTCGTTCCATTTTATTGAACTGGAATAGTGCTGCCCATAACCTAGTTCGAAATATCAGGGATGAAGTGCATCGTTTTGGTATCACTTTCCACAGGGCCCAAAGATCCAAAGGCGCACTGGAAAACAGCTTAGACCATATCGAAGGCATTGGACCTAAAACAAAAGACACCTTATTGACTTATTTTAAATCGGTCAGCAAAATAAAAAGCGCCAGCCCCGGCATCTTAACCGAACTAATAGGCGCTGCCAAAACCAAAATCTTAATTGCTGCTTTTGAAAAGGAGAAGCAATAAAATAAAGATATCATTATACCATAGCTCAAATAAAAAATGCGACATCTAATTGTCGCATTTTTATTTCAATTCATTTTGAACTAGTATACCCAACGATCTTGTTCAAAATCAAATATTTTTTGTTTGATCTTCTCTCCTTCTTGTAATCTTTTGATAGGGTCTTTGAATAAAGCATTCAACATCTTATCATTGTAATTGTCTAAAGTAGACTTCACTACATAGCCATTGAAATAACGACTCTCAAATAATTCCTCCCAAGTAATACGGCTAGAAATATTTCTTGGATTGTATACTTCGGCTTTGGCTAGGCTTGTTCTTAATTCTGGATAATAGATCCAAAACAAAGGACGCTTTACTACCTTGTTGCCAATTTGAATTGCAGCGATTGGAGCAATACCAATGATCCTGCTATACATTCTGCTTGTCTTACTATCAAAAATCCATTGTTCCTTTAATCTAAATGTATAAATGGAATCTGGATTCGGTGCTAAGTTGGTATTGTAAATGATGCTGGTATCATACACATTTGGATCCAATACATTTTGTACCAATTGCGTATCTAAGCTTCCTTTTAAGGACGCATTCACTTCGTCAATACTTATTGGTGTTGTAAAACGATCATCTACTGTTGAAAAAGGCACTACACCATCTTTCTCTATCGCACGTAATAGCACAGCAAAGAAACGCTGGTCTCCATTCTCGTCATAGGATTGATACATGAAAGTTCTATTGATCTTTTCTCTTGCATCAATTTCCTCCCAAACAAATTCACTGAATAAAGCATCTTCCTCTCTTAAATTTTCATAAGGCAAAGGCAATCTTTCTTTTACCCCTTTTCTTGAATTGGTTTCGGAGAAAAAAGCATATCCATTTCTTAAGCTTCTTTTATTATTCGCATTAAATCCGCCCACCACGGTGGTATCAATATTTTTAGTTGGCTTTACTTCAGAAACAGTTGGCGCTGCAACCACTTGATTGTTTGAAACTGGCTTAGTCACAGGTTTTGCAATCACAGTATCTTTTGAAGCTGTAGCAGGTGTTGTTTTCTTTTTTGCCCCATAGGAAAACTGCGCATTAGCAGAGATTGTCATTACCAAAGAGGCAAGAACGATGCAGCTTGTTTTCATTGTTGTTTTCATAAATACCTTTTTTTATTTTCCAATCTGCTTTTTGATTTACGATAAGATGATGTCCTATTGTAAAATAAAAGTGATTGTTTGATCTAATCTTCTTGATCCACCACCTGGTTCTGATACTTTAATTTCTCCAATAGTCACTGTGGTTCCAGCTTGACATTTTCTAATCAAAGCCGTTGCGCCACCCGAGAAAGCTGGGCCATTCACTTCTGCAAAATCAGGCTCATCAAATCCTTTACCAGTTGCAATGACGATATAAGATAGTACATTGAATTTTACACCTTCAAATACAAAGTCTCTTAAATCTGCAATCACCCCACCCTGTGCTCTAAATTTACCTGCAGCCATATTTCCACCAGCACTTCCACCCACTATTGCAATTGGATCTGGCACTCTCTTTACAGGGATGGATAATTTTTGTGTTTGCTTGCCATCATTAACCGTCACAATAGCTGTTCCAGTTTGAGTAGATGTAACTATGTATTGTCCAGAACCCGCTTTTCTAATATTCGCACCTGCGCCTTCTACAGTCACATTGATTTTCTCACCTCCACCACCACCGGTGATGCTCAATGGATTCTCTAAGCCTTTATAAAATACCCTTGTTTTATCGGTAGACACCACTAATCCAGAAGGTGTACCCACTGTAAACTGTACATCTTTTTCAACCACCGCTGTTTCACCATTTGGCTTTAAGAAAGAAATACGAACACGCTTTCTTTGCACACCAGGTGTTGAACCAGCAACAGATTTATACACTGCAGAGCCATCTGCTGCCACAGGCACCACCACACCATCTATAGAGATTGTTGGTTTTGCTGCGCTACTAAAAGCACCTACACCTGCAGTAATCACCAATTCTTCGCCAGACATTAAGTACTGAGAATTAGATGCTGCAAATGCGTTGAATTGATCGTATACTAATTCTACTTCACCAATTTCTTTATGACAGTATTCAACCACCTGTGCCTCTGAATTACGAATATCATTTTGAAACTTAGTCAATATCGTAATCGCTGCAATCGTTGGGGTCATATTGAAATAAGCATAAGCCCAATCATCTTTTGCAGCCATATTATTTGAAGTCGGAATAGCTAAATCCAAAGACATCGTTGGAATAACGTCTTTTGCGATGGAAGGATCAATCGCAGCTAAATCTTGTTTGAATTGTTTTAATTTATTGAAGAGTTCTTCTCCTTTTGATAATCCTGATTTTTTATTTAAAAACAATCTTGATGTAGCATCTAAATCGTCTTCTTTAAACACTTCCTTACCGTCTTTAATTTCTAATCCCGATTCTTCTTTTAAAGCCAATTTCAAAGATTCCACATAGGCATACATTTCGTCTGCCATTGCTTTTGCCTTATTTGCCCTAGGCGCCCAGATGGCTGCTTTTTCAGCCGTCTTTGGGTCATTTAATTTTGAAGCCAAGGATTTATAAATGTCCTGATTCTTTTTTTGAATGATCCCATTTGCATTCGACAAGCTTTGATCAATTGTCTTGAATGCATTTAAAATCTCACTAGATACATTTAATGCCAACAGCGCAGTTAACACCAAGTACATGATGTTAATCATTTTCTGCCTTGGTTCTTTAGGTAACGACATTTACGCTATATTTTATTAAGTGAATTAAAATGTTTGAGTCAATAACCCTTGGTTATTATTTTCCTTGCATTGCATTGATCATTCTACTATACACTTGATTTAATTGTGTCAAGTTATCTGCTAATTGAGTCATTTGCTCTTTTGTTCTTGCTGCTTCATGCACTGTAGAACTCATTGAGGTAGACATGTCTTTTAAACTTCCGTAAAAATGATTCATCTCTTCCATTGTTTTACCCATAGACAAGAACTGATTGTTCAAATTCTTTAAACCCTCCGTTGAGCTATTGATTGTACCTAAATTATTAGACACATCTTGTACTGTTTTTTGAACACCATTCAAAGCCTGCACCAATTCAGTTGCATCCACTTTTCCACCACCCATTGCACCACCACCATGATCTACTGGAGGAGGCGGCAAGAATGCATAAATAGTAAAAATAATGGCCTCTGTAATAAAACCAACTATTAAAGCATAATCAGCCCATGATAAGTGGATTATTTTTGCCAATGTAGCTAAAATAACTACCGCGGCGCCTAAAGAGAAAAATACGTTTATTAACTTATTTGTTTTTTCTGAAATTGTCTTTGCCATTAGGAAAATTTATAAAATTAAAAGTTTGTTGATAGTTAAGATTTGCTTAATTAATTCTTGGAGCCATTGAAAGCACACATCTAAATCCGATATAAGATTTAGCAGTGTCTTGGTATTCATAGTTGCGAGAACTTACTTGACAATTGTATGCAATGTCTTTCCATGAACCTCCTCTGATGACTTTTCTTTTCATCAAAATTGGATCGGAATCTTTTGCGTTGTATTGTACATCTGGACTAAAGTCTCCAAAAAAGTTATAGCTACCTTCATAAAATACCGAACTCGTCCACTCCGCTACATTACCAGCCATGTCAAATAATTTGAAATCATTTTCGGTATACGCTTTCACTTTTGTCGTGTAGATATTATCGTTCTTTGCATCACCACCAAAATAATCCCCTCTGCCTGGTTTAAAATTGGCTAACAAACGGCCTTCTTTGGTTCTTGTATAAGGAGATCCCCATGGATACATTGCATTAGATTTTGAATTGCCTCTTGCAGCATATTCCCATTCTGCTTCTGTTGGCAAGCGATAAATGCCATCAATTTTTTGATCTGCTCTGCCAGGTTTTCCAGCATAATAGTCACTGTTATTGGTTCTCCAATGTGTGAATGCAACTGCTTGTTTCCAAGTGACACCCACCACAGGATATTCGTTGTATGCAGGATGACTAAAATACAATCTAGTCAATGGTTCATTGTAAGAATAAGAGAAATCACGCATCCAAACCAATGTGTCAGGATATACATTTTGATTCACCGTGATTAAATAGTCTCCTAGTGATTGCTCTAGCCCCTTAGATGCTTTAGCAGCTGCTTTTAAATCAACAAAAGAATATTTATAAATTAATTTATTGGGATCAATCTCTATTTTTCCTTGAATGCGATTATCTGGGCTCAATAAAAGCTCATTTAATTTTTCTAAAACTGCTTTGCTATTTAGATTAATCCTTCCAGCTCTTGCCCAATCCACACGAATTGTATCTTCGTTTTGGTTGATACCGCCGCCATAAATTGCCAAATATTTTAAGGAATCAGCTACGTATCTAACAAATCTTCTGTACTGTTCGTTGGTCACCTCTGTTCTGTCCATCATAAAACTTTGAACAGACACTAATTTCTTACGATTGACCATGGATAAATCCATCTGTTCGTCACTTGCACCCATGTAGAATGACCCACTAGGAATAGAGACAGTCTGAGGATCTATTCGGTTGCTATTGCCTTTCTTTTTTTTAGGAGGGGCAAATGCAATCACAACTAATGATAGAATCAAAATGCTCAAGGCAGCAACGGGGAAATTGACCCTTCTATTTTTTAAAAATGGTATCATATTGGTTTAAAACGATTTTTTTTACAAAAAATTACATTTTAGGGGTAAAATTAGCAGATTATTTATGCGCTATTTTAAACCTGAATGAATTGATTTTCATGTGTTTTTGGAAATGCAAATTAAGATATTAGTTGTTAGATATTTGCTAAAATCAGGTCGACAAAAGGCATTGGCGCCGAGCAGCTGTTGTTTTTGCATATAAAAAACTGATTTTCAATGCATTTTTTGCCTTTTAAGAGTGGGATTCGGTCATCTTCAACCTGACTCAACATACGAATTGTATGGGGTAAAAAGGGTGCATTCAATGCGGCTAAACTTTCGTGGACCGTTGGGCCTACCCCAACCAATTCGATCATACCAGTTGACATTTGATAAAAGCTTTGGGCCCAAAAGCCAAAAGAGCCAGGATATTGTAGTAAGGATGGTCGTATAGAATGAATCATTTTTTCGGCCTGTTGGCGCCATTGTGATAGATCAAAGACCTGCCCTAAATAATATAAACTTGAACATACTAAAGCATTCCCACTTGGCTGTGCCCCATCATAACTTTCTTTTTTTCGGATAATGACATCCTTCTGATAAGCTGCAGTATAATAAAAATACAATCCATCCTCGTCCATAAAATGGAGCAACACATAGTCCATCCATTTTTTTGCTTTAAACAAATAACTAGTATCACCAGTCATTGCTTGTAATTGAATATAAGCTTGGATTAAATTAGCATAATCATACAAAAAGGCAAGCGCTTTTGGTATGTCATTTGCAATGCTATGGTAAAAATAATGTTCACCTGCATGGTATAAATTTGCTTCCAACCAATCCATGCATTCAATTGCCGCTTTCTTGTAAATTTCATTTCCTGTGGCCGCATTGATTTTACAAAAGCCAACAATCAACATCGCATTCCAACCTAAAATAACTTTATGATCCAATGCGGGACGAACCCTCACTGCACGGGTATCAAATAATTTTTTAAGTGCATTTTGCCAAGCAGGATCCCATTCTTTTTCAAGCTCATTTTGTGTCCAAAGAATATTGGTATGTTCCCAATTGCCATTTGGCGTGACTTGATAATAAGCAACAAAAGCATCAAATATAGATGGATCAATCACAGCCTTCAATTCGTCATAGGACCAAGTATAAAATTTACCTTCCACCCCTTCGGAATCTGCATCTAATGCAGCATAATAACCACCTGCACCATTGAATAATTCTCTTTGTAAAAATATAAATGTGGCATGGATGACATCTTGGTAAATAGGCTTTTTTGTAAGCTGGTATGCTTCCGCAAGTGTACCTAAAATCAATGCATTGTCATACAACATTTTTTCAAAATGTGGCGCCTGCCACATCGCATCCACACTATACCTTGAAAATCCACCACCTACGTGATCATAGATACCTCCTTGTATCATTTTATCAACAGATCTGATGGCATGCACAATCGATGCCTGATCTTGATTTTGAAAATAGTTTCGAAATAAAACTTGAATTGAAAATGTTTGAGGAAATTTTGGCGCAGTTCCAAATCCGCCCCATTGTGTATCTGCATTTTGCAATAATCTTTCTGCAATCAATTGAAATTCGTCATTCGTAGCAACAACTTCGACCTCTTGACTTTGTTGTGCTTTGATATTGCTTTTTAAAAGATGTTCTGTTAAGTGCGTAGCTTGTTCTACTAGCTTTTCTCTATTACCATCAAAAGCAGCTTGCACTCCTTTTAAGACATCCATCCAAGATGCACGATTTTGCATAGCATTTGGCGGAAAATAAGTGCCTCCATAAAAAGGCTGTCCATTGGGTAATAAAAAAATATTCAAAGGCCATCCACCCGAGCCTGTCATAGCTTGCAATGCGTCCATATAAATATGATCTATATCGGGACGTTCTTCTCGGTCTACTTTGATGTTGATGAAATGCGTGTTCATATAATCAGCTACGGATTCATCCTCAAAACTTTCACGCTCCATCACATGACACCAATGACATGCTGCATAGCCGATACTCAATAAAATAGGTTTATCTGCAGCGGTTGCTGTTGCGAATAATGTTTCGGACCAAGGTTTCCATTGCACTGGATTGTGTGCATGTTGCAATAAATAAGGACTTGTCTCCTTGCTTAAATCGTTGGTGAACTTTTTACTGGCACTCATAGAGTGCAATTTAGTTTATTTCTTTTTAGTGCCCTGTGCTAAAAACTGATCAAGACCAGCGAACATACTTGATACTTGTGGACTTGGGACTTTGATATGTAAATTCAAACCTGCGTCTTCGATTGCCTTAGAAGTATTGGAGCCAAATGCGGCTAATGTAGTACCGTTTTGAACAAAGCCAGGTTGATTGTCATAAAGACTCTTTAAACCGCTTGGTGTAAACAAACAAATGATATCAAAATGATGTTCTTTTAAAAGTGGCTTGATGTCGCTGCTTACAGATCGATACATATAAGCTAAGTCAAAAGTACAAGCATGGTCTTTTAACCAATTGACAATTTCATTGTCTTGTTGATTTTCGCTACAAACATAAAGAAATTGTTCATTGGCTTTATGCTTATTCAAAACATCAAATAGTTTCTTATTGGATCCATCAGCGCCAAAAAATACTTTACGCTTTCTGTACATAATAAACTTTTGTAAATACAAAGCAACAGACTCCGTAATACAAAAATATTTTGTATCCTGACTAATATTGATCTTTAATTCATCGCAGGTTCTAAAAAAATGATCGATGGCATTTTTGCTGGTAAAAATCACAGCAGAATAAGAAGCCACTTCGATTTTTGTTTTTCTAAATTCTTTTGCACCAATGGGCTCTAATTCAATAAAAGGTTTAAAGAATAAAGACACATTGTACTTTCTTTCTAAATCAAAATAAGGTGATTTTTCACTTTCAGGCTTCGCTTGTGAAATTAGAATTTTCTTAATGGTCTTAGTTGCGGTTGCCTTTTTTTCTCCACTCATTTCTTTTGCCATTTTAAACTTTCTACTTTAGTAAGTTCCTCCAAAATATTGCACTATCAATTTGTATAGAATCAAGAGTGGTATTATTTCGAAAGCACAAAGGTAAAGAAAAAAATGAAAGGAAGAGACATGTAATTTGTTCCTAACAGATGTTAATGAAAATAGGTATCTATATAGTATCAAAAGGGCCATTAAGAAGCCTGCTCCCCATATTGCAAATGGATGCAAGACTGGCCTTGCGAATGCCAAGATGCCAATGAAAGGGATCAATAAGATACCTAAGACCTTATTGATCATGAAAACCACAAAAATATAGGTTTGAACTAGTTCAACAGTATTAAAAATATAGCCAGCAATTGTTAAACAAATGAACTTTCCAAAATACAATCCCAAGAAGAACAAACACATATACATAAAACCTTCCCAAAAATGAATAGGCAATAAATGCGCATTAAAAATAATCAATGTCGCCAACAAAGAAAAACTCATCACAAATCCAATATTCATAATAAACGAGGCCAAGCTATTTTGTAAAAGTTGTTCTCTATTTTGCATCATCCTTAAAGAAGATTGACTAAACTGACTGAATAGTTTGCCAATATATTGTGGTGCAATTTGAATGATAAAACTATATAAAAAAATCAATGCGATCACAGCATAAAAAAGCACATCCTTATCTGGCAATGCAAATTTTTGTTCAATCTTATACATTACATCCCCTGCAATGGATAAAGTGGTTTTTTGATTGTACAACTGATAAGCATGCTGTTTTTGTGCAAAGAAGTTGAGGTACAATTTGAGCACATTAAAACTACTGTCTTTTGGATCTCTTGGAATAGATTGCAAATACCAGGCATCAGCTTGAATAAATGTTTTTGGAATAATTGGTACATACTTTACCCATAAAGTATCTTTAACCAATAAGCTATCTTGTAGGATTCCGATTGTATCCTTTGCAACCAATACAGTATCTCTTTGACTTGCTTGCCTCAGAAGGGTGAAGCTAGACAATACAAAGAGTCCAATGAAGGCAAATAAAAATTTCTTAAGTTGAGCTAACATCTGCTGCAAAAATAAGTATACTAATGCAGAATTAAAGAACAATGCCTAGCTTTGTTGGTAATTCAACTTATGGCAGGCATCTACCTACATATTCCTTTTTGCAAAAAAGCTTGTCATTATTGCAATTTTCATTTTTCTACGCAGACAGCAGGTATGCAAGCATTTGTAGATGCACTCATTCAAGAAATTGAACTTCAGAAAAGCTATCTCAACGAGCCAATTGAGACCATCTATTTTGGTGGGGGGACGCCTTCCCTTCTTGAGGAAGCACAATTAAAAGCTATTTTGGCTGCTATTCATACAAATTTTGATGTAGCCGATTTGATTGAATGCACTTTGGAAGCTAATCCTGACGATATGGGTCCAAGCAAATTAGCTGCATGGAAAAATATGGGCATTAACCGTCTAAGTATTGGTATACAAAGTTTTCAGGCCAGTGCATTGACATGGATGAATCGCGCGCATTCAGTGGAACAATCGCATGCAGCAATTCAAATGGCAAAAGATGCAGGCATTCATAATTTAAGCATTGATTTAATTTATGGCACTCCAAGTTTAACGGACCAAGCATTGATAGCCGACTTAGATTGGATCGAACATTACCAAATCAAGCATGTCTCTTGTTATGCATTAACAGTAGAAGATAAAACTGCATTAAAGAAAAGTATCGAAAAAGGACAGATAGAAAATGTAGATTCAGAAAAACAGGCCAGGCATTTTGAAATCGTTTGCGCAAGATTAAAGACAATGGGCTTAGAACATTATGAAATTTCAAATTTTGCAAAGCCTGGTTATAGGAGTCAACACAATAGCAATTATTGGTCTGGCAAAACCTATCTTGGACTTGGCCCTTCGGCCCATTCATTCAATACCATTTCAAGACAATGGAATATTGCAAACAACGCATTGTATGTAAAAAGCATTGCTCAAGGAGCATTGAATTTTGAGATTGAATTGCTCACAGAAGCCAACCGTTACAATGAATACATGATGACTTGCTTAAGACGGATGGAAGGATTTGATCTTGATGTGATTACAGCAAAATTTGGAAAGCGCTATTATGAACATAGCATGGCAATGATAAAAGCAATGGAGGCTAAAGATATTTTTAATCAAAATGGCAATCAATACAGCTTAAAAGACGAAGCTAAATTTCTTGCAGACGGCATAGCTTCTGATTTTTTTATACTAGAATCTGCTCCAAATTCTTAAAAGTAAGATCGGGTGATGCGCCCTCCCAAAGTATTTGATACACTGCATCCATAATCGGAAGCTTTACTTTCAAGGTTTGATTCATGGTATGGATACACTTACTCGCATTGTAGCCTTCGGCCACCATGTTGAGTTCTAATTCTGCTGCTCTTACTGAATACCCTTTACCAATCATATTTCCAAAGGTTCTGTTTCTACTATGTAAGGAATAGCAGGTCACCAATAAGTCACCCAAATAAACGGATGCATTGTGATTCATCAAGGCTGCTCCACTCGATTCCTTGTTTGCAATTTCTTTTAACAATACTTGCATTTCATTGGCACAATTTGCAATAAAAACACTTAAAAAATTATCTCCATATTCCAATCCATGTGCAATACCAGCACCAAGGGCATAGATATTTTTTGCCACACCAGCATATTGAACCCCTATCACATCCATATTGACAATGGTATTGATATAATCTGATTTAAAATAACTCGCAATATTTGTAGTTGCTGTTTCATCCAAGCCAGAAAAAGTCAAATAAGACAATTGCTCAGCTGCGACTTCCTCTGCATGGCTTGGCCCTAATAGAGTAAAGTATGATGAAAGTGGGAAATTAAATTTTTGTGCAAGCCAATCATTCAATAAAATATTATGGACTGGCAACACCCCTTTCACTGCCGATACGATTGACTTATCTTTAAGGTCTTGCTCATCTAAGGATGCCAATGTTGTTTCAATGTGGATAGAAGGGACGGCAATGATGATAATATCCGAGGCATCCACCACCAATTTGATATCAGTTGAAAAACTAATTTTTTGTAAATCAAAATACGCATTTCTTAAATAATGCGGATTATGCTTACGTTTTTCAAAATAATCAATATTGGATTGTTGTCTTAGACACCAATTAATATGGTGGCCATTTTCTGTTACAATCTTTGCAATCGCTGTAGCCCAGCTTCCGCTACCAATAATTCCAATTCGCTTTTGTTCCATTGTACAAACATAAGAAATTCATAAAAAAAGGGGCGCATTTTTTATATGCGCCCCTTTTTTAGGGTCAATTTTATATCTAATCACCTTATTTCTCTTCAAATAACTTTTCTTTTGTAACTACTTTTACTAAAGAGCCATCTTTTAATGTCTTGCTAACGATACTATAAGGTCCTGTTATCACTTGGTCTCCCACTTTCAATCCAGACACTTCGATAAAGTTTAAGTCCTGAATATCTGTTTTTACTTTGACCATTTTCACCTTATTGTCTTTTTGTAAAATAAAAACTACTTCATTCAATACTTCCTCTTTTGCAGGTTCTTTTTCTGTATTGTTATTGGTAGTGCTAGACACTTTAGTATCTTTTCCTTTACCATCATTGTCTCTTGTTGTAACTGCATTCAATGGAACAGAAACTACATTGATTTTAGACTTCGTTTGAATGTCTGCACTCGCAGTCATACCTGGTCTAAAAGGGAAGATTGCATTCTCTTGAATTAAGTCTGCATAACTATCCGTTAACAAACGAATATGCACTTTATAGTTAGCTACTTCTGCTGCTGAACTAATGCCAGAAGCTGCAGTGATTGGATTGGCAATCTTATATACAATCCCTTTGAACTTTCTATTATTATACGCATCTACTTCTACCAATGCAGTGTCACCCAATTTAACTTTTGTAATATCGTTCTCACCCACATCTACTCTTACCTCTATACTCTTCATATCGGCCACACGCATCATTTCCGTACCAGCCATTTGCGCTGTACCAACCACACGCTCGCCCTTCTTTACATTCATCAAACTAATGATGCCATCCATTGGAGATACAATCGTAGTTCTTGCTAAGTCTTTTTCTGCTCTAGCCAATTGTGCTTTCACACCTTGTACTTGCGCTTCACCACTTTTTATAGACTCTTTAGCTGCATTGTAACTAGATTCTGCAGAACGGAATGTTTGTTCTACTTGTTCGTATTCTGCTCTTGATACAATCTTATCTGCAAATAATTTTTTGTAACGCTCATAAGCTGCTTTAGAACTTTCATAACCATTCTTTAAACCACTTAAATTCGCTTTTACGTTTTCATATTGCGCTTTCACTTGATTCACAGAAGCAGTTACTTGATCTCTTTGAGAAGAGTAAATGTCTGCGTAGATTTTAGCTAATACTTGTCCCTTGGTCACTTTTGCGCCCTCCTCTACAAATAAGCTTACAATCTCTCCAGAAATATCTGGACTTACTTTTACTTCAATTTCGGGATACACTTTACCACTGGCATTCACTGACTCAGTAAGGGTTCTTAATTCCACCTTCTCTACGGTGACCTCAATACCTTCTTCTTTACCAATGACTCCTGCTTTTTTAAGGCCCACTAATACTACAACTAGTACTACAAAACCTACGATACCCCAAATGATTTTCTTATTCATTTTATTTATTTTACGATGCTTTTAAAAGATTAAAGAGAAAGTGCTTCTCCTTTATAAAACTCAAGTAATTTGATTCTAAACACATACTCATATTGAGCAGCCTTATAGTTTACTTTAGCCTTTAAAAAATTATTTTGATTGTTTAACAATTCTATAGTACCCAACAAGCCTAATTCATAACGCTTTGTGGCAAAACTGTATGCCTTCTCTGCCGATGTAACTGCTTTTTGATTCGCATTCAATTTGTTAAATGCAACCACTGCATTGGTATAAGCTGCATAAATATCTTGCTTTAACTTTCTCTGCGTATTTTCTTGTTGTAAGCTAGCAGACTGGTAATTTAATTTTGACTGCTGATAGGCTGTTTTAGATTGATTGGCATTGAAAATTGGAATCGATAATTGAAATCCAAAATTCTGACCAAAGTTATTATCTAATTGCTTGCCCCATCCCTTCCAGATATTACTAAAATCTCTGTTAGCAGTTACAGAAGTGTACAAAGGACTTTGTACAAAATATTTAGCGGATCCCACAGTGACAAATGGACTAGTAGGTGAAATATTACTAAACCCTGCTGGCTCAATCCCACTGATATATTTAAATGCATTAGAGAAATTAGAACTCAAAGAATAGCCAAAACTTAAAGTTGGATAAAAACCAGCTTTTGCGACCAATTGATTTTTTTCGGCTGCCTTTACTCTTAGGTTTGCCGCTTTGATATTAGGAAGATTTTGCTCTGCTACACCAAATACATAGTCGGGTTGCAAGTCTGCAAAAGCTTGTAATTTAATTTGATCCACTGGCTGAACGTATACATCAAATGCATCAGATGCATCTAAATTCAACAATGCTTTTAAGCTTAGTTTACTTTGTGCTACATTAGAAATTGCGGTGATATAATTACTGCTATCATTTGCCAATTGGGTTTCTAATTCTAATAAATTAATTTCTGGCAACAAACCAACTTCTACACGCTTTTTTGTCGCAGCCAATTGTTCAGTTGTTTGTGCGATTTGAATTTTAGCAATTTCTGATTGTTCGATGTTAGATAAAACTTGTAAATAAAATGTAGCCACATTCACCGAGATATCATTTGACGCTGTTTGAAGATCGGCAATACTTGCCAACCAACTATAATTACTTGCAGCAGCTGTATTGCTCAGTCTATTATTATTGTACAATTGCACCCCGCCATTCGCACCAAAGTTATTGTATAAGAATTGTGTAGTAGTGAAGGCGTTGGTTACAGGGTCAATAGAACGTCCTAAACGCATCCCTAAGCCAGAAGACCCAGTCATAGTAGGCAACTGGTTATACTTAGCTTGATCTGCCTGAAGCTTGGCTAATCTTGCTTGTATATCAGCCTGTTGAACTGAAATATTATGCTTTATAGCGTATTCCACACAAGTTCTTAAATCCCATTGTGTGGGTGTTTGCGCCGTTAAGGACAGGGTAAATCCAAGAAAAATAAACGAAAAAATGTATCTCATTGTCTGTATTGATAATTATAAATTCCTATTATACAGTACAAAAGTAATACAAACCTTAGGAGTTGTCTAATTTTTAGACAAACGGGCATTCGATTGGCTGAACAGCTATGGGTGGGTATAAATGGCTCCCCCTAGATCACAGAGGTCTTTTTATAATAAAATAGGCGATATAAGACCAATACGATAGCCACTAAAATAACAGCAGTCAAGGCAGAATAAGGCTTATCGATGACCACAGCGACAGCAACAAAAGCATAGGACAATACAAATATGGCTGCAAAAATGGGCGTCCAACGCTTTAATCCGCCGGTTACAGCTGCATCTCCCTGAGCCTTACGTCTTAATATGAATAAAGTTGCTGCAGAAGTACTCATGCCTAAACAATCCAAAAAAATACTAAAACTCAATACGTCGTCTACCCCCTTGCCAAAAAATGTGATCAAAACTGTAGCGATGGCAAAAACTGTAAGACCAGGTACCAATGCATCCGTTTTAGCATGCTTTTTTTGAAATACGGCAGGCAATACTTTATCCTCACTCATGGCAAACATTACCCTTGGGTTACTCATTAAAATCACATTCACATAAGCGAGTACACTTAAGACCATCGCAAAATCAAATACTTTAGCACCTAATTTTCCAAACCATGCCTCAAATAAAAGCGATCCAATGGCATTGGCATTTTTAATATTATCAAAACCAATCACTTTTACATAAGTGTAGTTGATGGCTAAGTATAAAAATAAAACGAGTAAAATACCAATTACAATCCCTCTTTGCATCGTCTTGGCAGAACTTACTTCTGCACCAAAATTGATGGTTTGTTGATAGCCTCCATAAGTAAAAAATACTGATACCAAACTCACTAATAAAAGTAGCATACCATTGCTGCCATCATACACATACACTTTGCCATCATTGAATCCATGAGGTGCTACGTTCACACCTTTAAACAAGGAAGTGATGAGTAATAAAATCAAACTAATTTTCACAATCATCAACACGTTCTGTGTTCTGCTACTTGTTTTTAATCCTAGTAAATTGACGATATAAAATAATCCGACCGAAAAAGAAGCCACACCAATGTTGAACAAAGTACCAGAAGGTCTTCCGAATAATAAATCACTTACATAATCTGCACCTATTAATGCAACCACTGCTAAAGAAGCGGCATTGCTAATTAATATCAAGACATTAATTGTAAACCCAACACCAGGATGGTAACAATGTGCAAACACTTTATAGTACCCACCCATCACAGGCAATCTTTGTCCAATTTCTGCGTAGGTCAAAGCACCAAATAAAGCAATCACTCCACCAATAATCCAAGCACTAAAAAAAATAAGTGGTGTACCCGATTTTGCAGCAATCGTAGCTGGTGTTTTGAAGATACCCATACCAATCACTAAGCTCACCACAATCATGGTTAAGCTAAAAAAATTGATGCTTTGTTTCGCTTTTGTACTCATAAAAAATACTTTACACTTTTCTTAAATATAAATATATCAACTTATTGGGAGTTTTCAACAAGGGGTTGATAATTAAATAGGACTCCTGAATCAAAAGAGAATAAGTTTGTGCTTGATTAGGTTCATGCAAATGATTAAAAGGGAATCCTGTTCAAACCAGGAGCTATTCCCGTAGCTGTGAGTTCGATGCGAAAGCATTAAGTCAGATCCACTGAAGCAATTTGGGAAGGATGACTTTGAGAAGAACGAGCCAGAAGACCTGCCTGATTAAAGAAATCAACAGCTTTCGGGTAAAAAGCAAGGATTGTAAAAAATTAAGTGCAGGGGTTATACGATCACCCTACTTAATCAATTATGGTTCTCTTTCTCCAGGAAGCTCATTGTTCACTCAGTAAAATGAAAAAACAAAACAATGAGCAAAAAAATCATCACGCTCTCGGTGTGCCTTATCGCCACCATGTCCATCGTCTTTGGGCAACAAAAAGACAGTCTTCAAAAAAGTTCAACCCCCAATCAGCTGGAGGATGTCATTGTCACTGCCAATAAAATTGAGCAGAAACAAAATGGAACCAGTAAAGTCATCACCGTGATTACTGCTGCTCAAATTCAACAAAATGCTGGCAGAACCATTGCACAGGTTTTGAATGAACAGGCTGGATTAAATTTGCCCGGCACTTTGAGTAATTTAGGAACCGTTCCTAGTATTTACATGCGTGGTGCCGCATCAGGAAGAACCTTGATTTTATTAGATGGCGCGCCCGTTGGTGACCCTTCTATGATTAGCAATGAATTTGATTTAAACTTAGTACCACTGAATCAAGTGGAGCGCATTGAAATTCTAAAAGGTGCCCAAAGTACCCTTTACGGATCGGATGCGATTGGTGGGGTGATCAATATCATTACAAAATCAAAAGGCGCACCCTTTGTGACTGGTGCATTGAGCTATGGCAGTTATGGCACCAAGCAAGGCAACTTGCAGTTCAATAGCAGCATCAATAAATTAAACTATACCATTGGATTTGAAAATCAAAATGCAGACGGATTTTCATCGGCAAAGGATATCACCAACAAAGCCAACTTTGATAAGGATGGGTATCAAAACAACAGCTTTTTTGTAAAAGCAAAA
>Ga0114975_10000221_pt1 | contig 43064 bp, 55 predicted proteins | sample S_130626_EF_Meta_FD_87031 | JGI IMG/M metagenome (GOLD analysis project Ga0114975, IMG submission 87031) | Freshwater microbial communities from Lake Simoncouche, Canada to study carbon cycling - S_130626_EF_MetaG | ecosystem: Environmental > Aquatic > Freshwater > Lake | place: Lake...
TTATACATACTATCTAAGAGCAGTAGCAGATGGAAAGGCATTAGTTGCAAGTTCATGGTCTATTGTTGTTACTATTTTAGGAGCATTTGTAGTTATTAACTATACTACTGATCATATGTTATTAATTCCAGCTGCATTGGGTGCATTTTGTGGCACGTTTGTAGGAATGAGATTAAAGAAGAAGGCAGAATAATTCGGAGTGTAGCGCAGTCTGGTAGCGCACCTGGTTTGGGACCAGGGGGTCCAAGGTTCGAATCCTTGTACTCCGACCAAGAACAGCGGCGAAGTTACATTCGCCAGTATGAGTCGCCAAGGTAGCTAGCTAATCCTTGGGGCAAGTAATAGTACACGATAGCGATGTAACAGGAAGTAGTGATCTACTCATCGGGACCGGCCTCAAAACGAATCCCATCAATTTTTTATAAGGAAGAAAGTAAATGAGAACCAGTATGAAAGCAAGTCATATTCTAGTAGCTACATTGAACGAGGCTGTAGATTTAAAAAATCAATTAAATGACGGTGCAAATTTTGCACAGCTAGCACAAACTTACAGCATGTGCCCAAGTAAGGCTCGCGGTGGCGACCTAGGAGATTTTAGTACCGGACAGATGGTCAAGCCATTTGAAGATGCTACAATTGCAACCGCTATGGGTGCAGTTAGCGACCCTGTACAAACACAGTTTGGCTACCATTTAATTCACCGCACCGGTTAAGAATGACTCGCCATAGCACACGGCGTATAATAGGATAAGTAGTGTGTACAAGGATAGTATGAAAGATGGCTATCAACAGCTCGTTTAGAGTCAATTGGGTGAGAGGCCCATCCTTATTTTGCCTGGATAGCTCAGTGGTAGAGCGTTTCCTTTACACGGAAAGGGTCCGCGGTTCGAAACCGTGTTCAGGTACCATTTTTTCAATAGGAGCATTTAATGCAAAAAGCAAAATTTAGTCGTAGTTCGGATATTGACACTGAAAAATGTGTCGAAATGATTGGTGGTAACAGATTTGATTTGGTTATTGCCGCATCGGCTCGAGCTCGTGAATTAGCCAGAGCACATCGTCAAGGTGGAACTGGTACACAACTAAATGCTCCTATTACTGCGCTACTTGATATTCAAGAAGGCCGTGTTACTAAAAATTACTTGTATAAAAAGTAAAATAATTACAGCGGAGTGGGGGAGTCTAGCCGTCCCCGGAAGTCTCATAAGCTTCAGATCGCAGGTGCGAATCCTGCCTCCGCATCCATCTTTGCTCTTATAGTATAATGGAATTACACATCCTTGGTAAGGATGAAACACAAGTTCAATTCTTGTTAAGAGCACCAGGAAAACCTTGACAACCCATTACAATACTGTTATAATTTATACATAAGATAATGCGACTGTGGCGTAATTGGTAGCCGCAACAGACTTAAAATCTGTCGCTCGAGAGGGCGTACCGGTTCGATCCCGGTCAGTCGCACCAATACCAAAGTAAATTTACAGTGGATACCAAAGTAAATTTATCTGGCGTTCGTATAATGGATAATACAGGGGATTTCTACTCCCTAAATAGCAGTTCGATTCTGTTACGCCGGACCAAAGGTTAAATAGTATTTTAAAGGATGATTGTATGGCAACTAGATTAAAACCTCCTCCAAAACCTAGACCAAAAAGTCTAAAAACTATGGCCAAGCGAGCAGCAAAAGCCTATGTAAAAAAACGTAGCAAATAACATAATGCCCCTTTGGCGTAATTGGTAGCCGCGCCAGATTTAGGTTCTGGTATCGAAAGGTGTAGGAGTTCGAGTCTCCTGGGGGGCACCAAATTTTAATTAAGAAATAAATGGGATATTTAAAAAACTTTAATCTTGCTGCATACAGTTGTGATATATATGTAGAAACTGGGACAGGTGGATGTAATACGTTATCCAAGGCTATTGATCATTTTAAAAAATGTTACTCAGTGGATATGGATGAACAGTTAGTATTACAAGCAAGAAACCGATTCCCAAATGCAATTGTAGAACTTGATTTATCTACTGTAGCACTAGAACGTTGGCTCAAAGACGAATTGGTTCCTGAAGAAAAAGTTTTATTTTTTCTTGATGCGCATTTTCCTGGCAGTGACTATTATGGAAAACCATATGATGTATCTGCACCCAATGCTGTTCCTCTCGAAGAAGAACTTAACCTGATTAAAAAGTATAGACCTAATTCAAAAGATTTCATCATCTGTGATGATGCTAGAATTTATACTATAGCAGGATTCCAAAATGGAAATGTAGAACATATACAAGTACCAGGTGGATATCAATTTGTATATGATCTGTTTCCGGATGCAAAAATTAGCTTGACACTCAACGAAGAAGGCTATATAATTATAGATAGACGTTAACTTTACTTAGGAATAAAATGAAAACAAATGCCGGATTTAAACTGTCAAAAACAACAAAAGCTATGTTAGGTTTAATGCCTTTCAAAACAAATGACCAACGTCATGCGTTTAGACACATGATGATTGAAGGACAAGTGGCTGCAAATACTGTAGTCAAGAACGTTAAAGATCGTAAAGAACAATAAGATATTGCCCTTGTAGTATATTGGTATTACAATTGCCTTGTAAGCATTAGAAGAAGGTTCGATTCCTTACTGGGGCACCAGAAATATGCGGGGTTCGTAAAATGGTATTACCTTAGCCTTCCAAGCTAAAGTCAGGAGTTCGATTCTCCTACCCCGCTCCAAGTCTATTTAAAATGTTTAATGCGCGAGTTCGTAATCTATTGGTAAACTCATCTTCTGATAGCGTACCTTTAGCTAGATTGCACTTGCGGCAGGTAACTTGTAGATTATTGTAACTAGTTTCTCCGCCACGTGATTCTGGAATCACGTGATCTAAATGTATTTCTGCATTAGACAAATCGTCGTCACAGTAGACACAATAGAGGCCGTCGCGTTCAATTACACGACGGCGTAGATTTAAAGGTATACGTTCTTTTTTTTGTAACACAAAATATTTATTGAAGATGGACAGCCAAATAAATTAAGTATGTTAAATACAGTATGTTCAAAAAACTTGTATCAGTTTGGTTGTTGTTAGTATGTACTGCGGTTACTGCAACCGTACAACCACGCAAGCAATATACACCACCAATTCGGCGCCTGGCGCCAATTCCTTCGTCTATAGTGTATGATGTTGATGCAAAGAAAAATGTATATGAAGTTAATTCATCTGGCATTGTTAGTATTGCCAGCATGACTAAAATGATTACTGTATTAACAGTACTGGAAGCTAACCAAGATCTAAACGAAACAATTACAATCATAGGCAAAGAATCAAGTCCTCGAATACGTAAAGGACAAAGAATGTCTAGGAGTGATGTTATTGAACTGGCACTTGTTGCCAGCGACAATTTGGCTGCACATACGCTAATAGAAAATTACCCAACAGGATATAGTAATGGTGTTCGTGCAATGAATGAATTAGTACAGCGATTGGGCGCTGTATCTACAGTTATTGTTGAACCTACAGGATTAATGGCAGACAATAAAAGTACAGTAAACGACATGACTAAAATTGCACAGGCCGCAGGTACTTATCCTATGTTTAGTCAATTTGCTAATATGCCAAGAGCACAAGTACAAGTAGAACAAGTATCTAAAACAAAACACATATTCCAATGGATTGCTGGTAATAGTACAAATCCGTTTGTAATGCAGCCAGTAAACTTTCAAATGCTAGCAGTTAAAACTGGATTTACCAGTGCAGCTGGATGGTGCATAACCATGCTAGTGTCTTATAACAATCATCGCTATGTGCTAGTAACTACTGGCAATCCTAGCAAACAAGCAAGAAAAATGCAAGCAGATAATTTAATACAACGAATGATTACTAATCAGCAAGCTCAAGTTGAGGTAGCAGATTCAAACTTTTATATCACTGCCTAGTTATAAATTAGTATTTCTAACTATGTTTGATAGTTAAATACCATAGTATCAATTAGGGGAAAAACATGACAGTACTAGCACTTGACATCTCAGGAACTCCAAGACAATGGATCTCTCATGAAGATGCAATCACCTACCACGTTAAAGATTCTGTAGTCTGGACATTGGGTGATGTTGTGGCTAAGTTCCGTGGCGGAATCCAAAATGACGGAACACAAAGTTACATAGAAACACCTAGTATTATTGCCATCAGAGGTAATGGGTTCAACTTGAATAAACATTCACGTGTAGCATTAACCAACAAGACCTTGTTTGGGCGTGACCGTTATGTGTGTGCTTATTGTGGTGGGCATTTTCCTAATCACTACCATTTAAGTAGAGATCATATCGTACCAAAGTTTCTTGGTGGGGATAACAGTTGGATGAATGTAGTAACTGCATGTAGAGCATGTAACAGCAGCAAAGGACACCAAACTTTAAAAAGTTGGGGTAAAGAACTACTGTATGTTCCTTATGTTCCTAATCATTTCGAAAACATGATCTTGCAAAATCGCAATATCTTAGCTGATCAAATGGATTATCTGAAAGCAGGCTTGCCTAAAAACAGCCGTGTGCTTAAAGATTTAATCAAACATTAGCTAAATACTATATGGCATTAAACGGAATATCAACACTAGCAACTAAACTAGCCAGGCAAACTGCCAAGCTGGACATAGCACAGGCTAAACGCCAAGGCAAAGTAGTTGCTGACAACGGAACTATTAGCGGTAGTTTAGATGCTACTAAACCTTACTATCGTGCTAAAAATACTTACAACATTGCGCTATTACCAGACACCTATTCCACTAGTGCTGATGATAATGCCAACACCAGTGGACTAGTACAAGGCCGCCCTTGGTACGATCCAAACACTGAAGCAACATACAACGGTGAAGTTATCGAAGTAAGCCCCGGTATATGGCGCACTAACTATGAAGGGTATCACTATGAAAGTGCTAACTTCTTTGACACTGCTGCCTTAAAGGCCGCTCCTGATAACTTCAATGCCGCAGACAACGATGTCAACGAGCCAGGCCTACCTAACTCAACCAGCATGATGCTAATAGGATATTTAAGAGTGACCTACACCGGTAACTATACCATATACCTGGCCTGCGACGACGGTGCCTACTTGTGGTTTGGAGACAATGCCATAACCAACTGGCGTAGTGGTAACAGCCTTGTTAACGAAAACATATCGCTTGGAGGACTTCACCCAGTATATGAAGTGTCAACTACAGTAGCTCTAACAGCTGGTACCTACATTCCCATGCGTGTAGTGTTTGGTAATGGCCCTGACGGTCCTGGGGTGCTACAAGTTAGTTATGAATATCCAGGCCAGGAGAAGACATCGGACTTCACCGGCAAGATCTTCTATAGAACATCAACCAACGGCTTCTAATGACTTACCGGTGACGGCCTGGGTCAATATACTTGACCTTTCTTAAAATTTCTGCTATAATGTAGAAATGCCAAAATTATACATGTTAATCGGTGTTCCTTGCTCGGGCAAAAGCTCATGGCATTGTGACCAAGAATGGCTGCAACATGCTGCCTATATCAGTACTGACATCTATGTCGAAGAATACGCTAAAAATATGGGTAAAACCTATAGCGAAGTTTTTCAAGAAGTCATGCCCAAATGCGTGGAATATATGACCGGGGATGTTATCCATGCTCGCGACGCGGGTCAGGATATTGTTTGGGATCAGACTAGTACAACCATTGCCAGTCGTGCTAAGAAGTTTCGTATGTTGCCCGACTACGAACATATTGCAGTAGTGTTTCAAACACCATCCCGTGATGAATTGGATGTACGTTTAAGTGGTCGTCCCGGAAAACATATTCCCAAAAAGGTTATCAACGACATGATCCAAAATTGGGAAGAACCCACACATGAAGAAGGCTTTAAAGAAATTTGGTTTGCTTCATAAAAAACAGGTTGACAACTTGTTTAAATTGTTATATAATACACACATAGCAAGAAATTGTTAGGATAGGTTCAGCAAATAATTAAAAACTACGGACGATGGTCAGAGATAACTTCACAGACTATCAAGGTGAGTTTGGATTTCTCACTTGAAACAAAAAGTACAAAACTATCCTGTTATTATTGTAGGCGGCCGTTGGGCTTTACCCTTGTGAACCAGTGCAAGGGCGTCTAATAGAATGTTAACAGCAACTTTAAATTTCAATCATATCGAAAATAAAATACATTCTGAAAGGTAAATTAAAATGAACGCATTTGTAACTGCAATCGCTAACCAAGAAGCCCGTACCGCTAATGGCATGAAGGCTCGTGAATCAACCGCCAACCGGTGTGTTGATCTGTTCTACAACATTGGTGCAAGCCGTGGTAAGGACATTGTACCTGCATTCACTGCGGCCTATGTTGAAAACTTTGACATGGCTCTACGTATCGCACAATGGGCACGTGATGTCCGTGGTGGAGCAGGCGAACGGGAATTGTTCCGTTCAATTCTAGTACATCTAGAAAAGACTGATCCAGATGCCGCACTGGCTTTGCTACGCAAGGTACCTGAAGTAGGTCGTTGGGATGACATCTTTGTCTTCACTACTCCTGCATTGAAGAGTGCTGCTTATACTATGTTGGGCGATGCTCTACGTGCTCGTAACGGACTTGCTGCCAAGTGGTCTCCACGTAAGGGCAAGATCGCGGCAGAATTACGCGAATTCTTTGGAATGAGCCCAAAGTTCTACCGTAAGAGTCTTGTAGCCCTGACTCGGGTTGTTGAATCACAAATGTGTGCCAACGACTGGGACAACATCAACTTCAACCACGTACCAAGCGTGGCTGCTCGTAACTACAAGAAGGCTTTTGGACGTCACACTCCTAAGTTTGCTGAGTACGTGGCTGCACTGGTCAAGGGCGAAGCAGGTGTCAAGGTTAATGCTAACGCTATTTTCCCACACGATGTGTTGAAGGGATTGGTTAACCGATACGGTCGTAAGACTCTATCTAAGACCGACTTGGATCACATCACTGCACAATGGAATGCCTTGCCCGACTACGTTGGAGATGCCAGCATCCTTCCAATCGTAGACGTAAGCGGCTCTATGGGCTGTGCGGCAGGCGGTAAGGGCGATGTTACTTGTATGGATATTTCTATCAGCCTTGGCTTGTACTTGGCTGATAAGAACAAGGGCGTGTTCAAGGACACTTTCTTGACATTCAGTACCAAGCCCGATTTGATGACTCTTCGGGGCGACATCGTACAAAAGATAGATCAAATGAGCAACAGCGACTGGGGTATGAGCACAAACTTACATGCAGCATTTGAAAAGATTCTGGATGTAGCAGTTAAGGGCAAGGCTCCTCAAAGTGATATGCCAGCAATGGTTTTGATCTTGAGCGACATGCAATTTAACCAATGCGTTAAGCATGACGACAGTGCGATGGAAATGATCGAACGCAAGTTCGAAGCAGCCGGATACACTTGTCCACAGGTTGTTTTCTGGAACCTAAACAGTTCCGGTAACGTACCAGTTGCGGCAGATAAGAGCGGTGCTGCTCTTGTAAGTGGATTTAGTCCAGCAATCATGGCTAGCTTGCTAGGCGCGGATGTTGAACAATTCACTCCAGAAGGCATCATGCGTAAGACTGTAATGGTCCCACGCTACGATCTGTAAAAACAGCGGATAAGTTGCATTATCCAGTATGAGTCGCTAAGGTAGCTAGCTAACCCTTGGGGCAGGTAATAGTACACGATAGTGATGCAACAGTCTTTGACACATAGACTTAAATTTAAGTGGACTGAGGGTGGAAGCCCCTCTCCTAATATTAGATATATGCATGCCAAAATTGTACAAAAATATTTATTTTAAAGCAGGCGAAACTGTAGCAGCATTGGGCGATGCTATAGTAATGAGTCCCATACTTCGACGATTTGCAAGAGATTGCGATAAACTTTATTTTCCTTGTAGACCCACTAACTACAAAACTATTGCCTGTTTGTTGCAAGATTGTAATAATATTGAAGTATTTTCCTACAGCAACAAAGAAGAGATAGAAGGATTTCTTAGAACAAAAGATTGTTTTGTTATTGAACCCCCGGACGTTGTAATTAGCGATATATATCTACCCGGAATTTCCGGCCCTGTGCCAATCCCAGTGTACTGGGAAAGACAAATTTATGAATATTATGATATTCCTATATCTGCAAGATATCATGAGTTTCAATTGCCAAACTATGTTGAAGGTAGTGACGAGTTATATGATCAACTTACCAACGGCGTTGCCGACTATTGTTTATTGCATCAACAAACGTTTTTTCATACCCAAGGAATGATAAATTTAAATCTTCAATGGTGGAGATTTCAACATAATCTTGGACCATTGAAAATTATTGAGATTGTTCCCGGTATAACTGATAACCTTCTTCAATATACAAAATTAATTAAAAACGCTAAAGAAATACATTGTGTTAACAGTAGCTTTTTTTGTTTAGTAGATAGTATTACAAACAAAATTGATGCACATCTTTTTTACCATGATATACGCGCCACTTCGATGATTCATCTAAATTCAAAATGGAATAATTATCGATGGCAATATATTCCCTATTCTAAAAAAATTTAAATAGCATCTTATTAAGCCAATGGAAGAGGGCCGCTAAAGCAAAAGACACCTCCTATAGTTGCGGCTGCATCAAAGCAAACATAGTCTAAAAATTGTGCTACTTTACCACTAATTACAACAATATCCCCTGCTACACTTTGTTCTGGCGGTACACCAAGAGTTATAAAAGTGTTTGAAGTTTCATCAGTGTGTTGTATAACAACTGTAATTCGTTTACCGGTTGTGTATCCAGTAAAGGCAATAGTTATATTTGCTAAACCCCCAAAATTTTGAAATCGTACTATTCCGTCTGCGCTAAAATCTATAGTTATAGTTGGTCCGACGGCAGTTCTTATTAGTGAACCATAACTTACAACAGGTTGTGGCCCGGTGGGTCCAGTATCACCTGTTGGACCAGTATCGCCCGTTGGGCCTGTTTCCCCAACACCTGGTCCGGTATCACCTGTTAGACCAATTGGTCCTGTGTCTCCTGTTGGACCAGTTGGTCCTGTGTCTCCTGCACCAGTTGGTCCTATGTCTCCGGTTGGACCAGTATCACCTGTTGGGCCTGTTGGACCTGTATCCCCGGCTCCGGTTGGACCAGTATCACCTGTTGGGCCTGTGTCTCCAGTTGGGCCCATTACTGTACTGTTGGCACCAGTTGGACCTGTATCCCCAATTGGACCTGTATCCCCAGTTGGTCCTGTATCTCCGGTAGGTCCGGTATCACCTGTTGGGCCAGTATCACCTGCACCTGTTGGACCTGTATCCCCAGTTGGTCCTGTATCTCCAGTAGGTCCGGTGTCGCTAGCAGGTCCGGTATCTCCAGTAGGTCCGGTATCACCTGCACCAGTCGGTCCAGTATCACCTGTTGGTCCAGTATCTCCGGTATCACCTGTTGGTCCAGTATCACCTGCACCAATTGGCCCTGTTTCCCCGACTGGCCCAGTATCACCTGTCGGACCAGTAGGGCCAGTAGCTCCGGAACCTGTTGCTCCAGTGTCGCCTGTTGCTCCAGTAGAACCTATTATTCCGGTAGCACCCGTTGCTCCAGTGTCACCGCCGGGGTCGCCGGAAATACCAGTGGCACCAGTAGAACCGGTAGGACCTCTTGGGCCAATTGGTCCAGTAGCACCGGTGGGTCCAGTAGGTCCGGTAGCACCGGTGGGTCCGGTCATTCCGGTGGTACCCCTTGCCCCAGTAGGGCCACTAGCACCGGTTGGCCCAATTAGTCCAGTGGCACCAGTTGGGCCGGTAGAACCAGTATCTCCGGTTTCGCCGGTAGCACCTGTTGTACCTCTTAAACCGGTAGCACCAGTAGGACCAGTAAAACCTGTTGCGCCTTGGCGCCCAGTAGGACCAGTAAAACCAACTGGGCCTGTTGGGCCAGTATCACCTGTTGGGCCTGTTGGGCCAGTATCACCTGTTGGGCCAGTGTCTGCCATAGTATTTCCTTATATTAATTTATAACGTATTTATCGTTTTATTATGGTTGACAACAGATAAAATTTCTGTTATAAATTAAATATATATATTGTAAAGGAGATACTTTATGGCTACAATTAATCGACTTAATACACAAATAGAAATAGAACGGCATCATACTAGAGTACGGTCCGACCAGCAATATTTTGATAAGCTAACTGATGATCGGCGTCTTAAAGATCATGCTGTTCAAAATGAACAACAGCGAGTTGAAATGAATCGTAGGATGAATCGCCCGGGGCAAAACATAGATAAATTTGCGTAAAACGAGTTGACAATTTGTTAAATTGGTGTTATAATTACTACATGTTCGAAGTAATAAACAAAAACACCATTCTACTGTTCAAGTGTCAGACACTGTATGAGGCAATGACATTTGCTAAATCTTGCAATGAGTTTGTGAATATTAAAAGTCCAAACTTTGAGGTCTGCGGCATGTTTGGAGTAGATTCCATACAAGATGGTAAGTGTCCGGACGGTGTTGATTACGATTGGAATAAAGCAAGCCGTATTGGTGCAACAAGACGTTAAGGAGAATGATTATGACTAAACATGAAGAACTCATTCGTTGCCGTATTGTCAAGAAAGGCATTTACGCCGAAGATATTAAACACGTTGGTCGTTTGAGTGAAGATGAAATTGCTCATCTGCCCGTTGATAAGGTTTATTGTTGGCTTCGGCAAGGTGAGTGGAAACAAAAAGACTTCAACAAATGGTTGAAGGTAATGCGAGTAATCGAGTAAAGAGAAATAATATGAGAAAGTTAGCAACCATTAGGAAGATTGATGCACTGCGTCCTATCCCGGATGCCGATGCTATCGAATGTGCGGTTATCGGTGGATGGACTGCTGTAGTTAAAAAGGGAGAATTTGCAGCGGGGGATCTGGCTGTTTACTGCGAAATTGATTCTTGGATTCCCCATGCACTGGCACCATTCTTGTCTAAGGGCAAGGAGCCGCGAGTGTTTGACGGCATTGCCGGTGAACGACTGCGTACAATGAAACTACGTGGACAGTTGAGCCAAGGACTGTTGCTTTGGCGACAAATTGCACTAGACAAGGTCGGAGAGATTCACGAGGGAATGGATGTATCCGAACTACTTGGCATTGTCAAGTATGAAGCCCCAATCCCTGCACAGTTAGCAGGCGAAGTTAAAGGTATGTTCCCGGGTTGGATTCAAAAGACTGACCAAGAACGTATCCAAAACTTAAAAGAAGAACTTGAACACTGGAAAGCAGAAAAGCATCTGTGGGAAATTACAGAAAAGTTAGACGGTAGCTCAATGACTGTTTACCTTCGTGATAAGGAATTTGGTGTATGCTCACGTAATCTGGAACTGAAACCAAATCCCGACAACTCTCTATGGAAGGTTGCTATTCGTAATGACTTGGAAGGCAAACTACGTGCCGCAGGCCGTGATATTGCATTACAAGGCGAACTGATTGGTGAAGGTATTCAAGGCAACCCTTACAAGATTCGTGGACAAGAGTTCTACTTGTTTGATGTCTATGATATTGATCGTGCATGTTATTTTACTCCTGATGAACGTAAGGCCCTTGCCATCGAACACAATATTAACCATGTTCCGGTATTTGGTACATACGAAACCAATGGATCGACAACAATTGAATCGCTGTTAAAGTATGCAGAAGGTAACTCAGTCATGGGCGATATTGTTGGCCCAACACGAGAAGGCCTGGTGTTTAAGTCACAGAATATGCAATGTTCATTCAAAGCAATTTCTAATAAATTTTTATTAAAAGGGGGCGATTAAAATGCCGTCAGTATTTTTGGTAAGTGATACACATTTTGGACACATGGGTGTGTGTAAGTTCACTCGCAACGACGGTGTTACCAAATTGCGTCCGTATGTAACGCCCGAGGAAATGGACGAGGACATGGTTGCCAAGTGGAACGCCCGAGTCAAACCCACTGACAAAGTGTACCATTTGGGCGACGTGGTGATCAACCGCCGTGCCTTGCCCACTTTGGCCCGATTAAACGGTGACAAGGTCTTGATCCGTGGTAACCACGACATCTTCCGTGACGAGGAATATCGCACATACTTTCGAGAATTGCGAGCCTACCATGTCATGAACGGAATGATCTTGAGCCACATCCCGTTGCACTCAGACAGCTTGGGCCGCTTTGGTGTCAACATCCACGGACACACTCACGCAAATCGTGTAATGAAGGCCCGTGGAGTTGATGCACGTACAGGAGAGATCTTGTACAGTGATGAACCTGATGTTCGCTATCATTGCGTGTGCGTGGAGCAGACCGACTTTGCGCCCATCTTGTTTGAAGATGTCGTCAAGCGCATCACAGCCGAGGGCGGGGAAATTGGGTTCCGTAGCGGTAACGGCCCCAGCATGTGATTTAAGAATGCCCGGTGGGCATTCTTATTTCTAAACAATAGGTTGCAATTTCAACTAAATTATTGTATAATAACTTAACTGTGCGAGAAGCTTAAACCTGGTATAAGCACCGGTCTCATAAACCGGAGATAGTGAGTTCGAACCTCACCTCGCATACCAAATATATCATGCTACAAGTATTAAGAACTTTACCCTCTCATTTTGCTGTAGCAGTTTCCGGCGGCATTGATAGTTTAGTAACATTACATTGGCTTAATCAGCGTCGAAGTGTAATTGCTGCTCATTACATTCATGACAGCGAGTTTGCAGAAACTGAGCATAAGTTTGTAAAAGAATTTTGTAGTAAGTATACTATTGATTTACTTACACAAAAGCAACCTGCTACTAGTCGTCAAGGACTTAGCCAAGAAGAATATTGGCGCAATGGAAGATATGAATTCTTTAGAAACATCCCATTAACTGTATGCACAGGGCATACGTTGGACGATGCAGTTGAATGGTATTTGTTTACAAGTTTAAATGGTCAAGGTAGGTTTATGGATTACAGTCATGCCAATGTAGTAAGACCGTTCCTAACAACCAAAAAAATCGAACTTATGGAACATGCGGCTAAATACGAGTTGAAGTGGTTGGAAGATCCGTCGAACAGTGATGTAAAATTTGCAGCTCGAAATCGAATCCGCCATGACATCTTACCCTTGTGCATGGAAGTTAATCCTGGATTGTACAACATGGTTAAGAGGAGGATTGTAAAACGCACGAACTAATCGAGAATCAAAATGTTACACCTTATCAAAGATATAGCTGATAGTTTTTTTAATTTTTTAAGCCAAGACCCTGTCAGACCATTAATCCCGCACTCACTTAGAGTAGGCGAAAATAGAGATATTTTTGTTCTTAAAGAAGAAGAAGAAGTTAAAGCAATAACTTGCGTAAGCTATCAAGATAGTGTCCCAACTAGTGAAAACGAATTGTTTGTCGATTCAAAAGAACCATCGATTGCAGTTTTTTACACTATATGGAGTTATGCCCCGGGTGCTGGTAGACAATTAATATTTGATTCAGTATCACATATTAAATCAGAAAAAACTAACATTAAACGATTTGTTACACTAAGTCCTAAAACAGAGTTAGCACGTAAATTTCATTTAAAGAATGGTGCTCAGATACACAAAGAAAATTTTGAAACTATCAATTACGAATATATTCAACAAGGAAAATCAAATGAAAGCCAAAATTCAGCAAGTAAGTGACTACTCACTTAATTTACATCTCGATCATGTTGATGTAACCGATACTATTAGATTGCAATTTTCATCCAACTACGGTGACCGTGATGAAAGAAATCTAGTAGATTTGCATATGACTCAAGAAGATTTTATGCGATTAAAACTAGCTATTGAAAAATTTGAATAAAAAAAGCCCAGGTAGCTGGGCTTTTTTTTGGCTATACATTTGACATTACATAATGTTTTTGCTATAGTACTAGTTATGAAACAAAAATTTATTGATTTATACATGGATTGGGCCTCTAGGGTTTCCAATCTGAGTCATGCTCGTAGACTACAAGTGGGCGCAGTTATTGTAAAAGATGACAGTGTGATCAGTTACGGCTATAATGGTATGCCTGCGGGTTGGGATAACGATTGCGAGAACAAAGAATACATGAGCAGTGATGCCGGTGGTTGGCTTGATCCTGAAGAGATTTACGAACAGTGGCCATTTGAAGAAACCGTAGTAGTTGCAAACGATAATGAAAGTTTTGAAACTACTCGTCGATATAAACTAAAAACTAAACAAGAGGTATTACATGCTGAATCAAATGCTATTGCAAAATTGGCCAAAAGTACAAATAGCGGTATGGGCGCTACTATGTTCATTACCCACGCTCCATGTATGGAGTGTGCCAAACTTATATACCAAAGCGGCATTGGGCACGTTCTATATCGCAACTCTTATCGGGATACTAGTGGCGTTGCGTTTCTGGAAACCTCGGGCGTAAAGGTTGAACAAATAGGAAACAATAATGACTTATAATACTCTTGATTTTGGAAATATATCGCTTACAGATCCAACCCATCTTCCGGCATTAACTACTGCTGATATAGCTAGTTTATCCGGACTCGTAAGCCAAGCCGTTGCTGGCGGGTCAAACACTTATAATTTCAACGCCTCTGCTGCGCTCCAGACAAATTGGCCTTCAATTACCATGGCAGGAGGATCCGGCGGTGCTGGAGTATATGGCAATGCTATAGGCGGCGCTGTTTACACCAACGGCACCATCTACAACCAACCTTGGCAAAATCTTACCATGACTAATAACATTCAACCTTCATCACTGAATGTTAAAGGTGATGCTGAGTTTGAAGGCAAGGTTAAAATCAACGGTCAGGATCTTGCAGAGTTTATGGAAATACTGTCAAGTCGTCTTGCTATACTGGTTCCAGATCCAGAAAAACTAGAAAAGTTTGCTGCATTAAAAGCATCATACGAACATTACAAATTATTAGAAGCACTATGTTCTGGCGATGTACCAGATCTCAAACCATAATATGATCGAATTTCAGAAACTATTAAAACAATTCAATATAAACATTGTAGGATCTAAACTTGGCCATAGATATGGTTTTCCAAGATATTTTACCGATTCTAAATCAGCCGATACTGTAATAGATGGCAGATTTCATTATGATGCTAGCGACTCACCGGTTTATCATGATTTTTCAACCGAACGACTATATGTAGTAGAAGTTGGAGAAAGAGATCTCACTCAACTATCAAACATGGTTGAACATTGGGAGAACCGATCTGGAGAAAACGGTAGCCGTATGGCAAGAGAAATTTTGGAAAGAGAGTATCAAGCCAAACAGTTGCGGCAACGGTATCCTGCGGTGCAAGCTGCATGGGAACAGTATAGTTTGATGCTTCACTTGTCATCAAACGGTATGAAACTAGACAACGATTGATTTTAGTGTTATAATTATGCAGTTAGTTAGTGTAACAAACGATCGAGATATTAGTCCATCTGTCAGCTGGTGTACTAAAAATTTAATCGATAGAGATTGGCAAATAATTTTAAATTGGCCTTCACCGGGCATCAAATTTCAGTTTAACAAAGAAGAAGATGCAGTTTGGTTTAGTTTAAACTGTATAAAATAAATACATTATGGAATTTTTAGATTTTATTTCTTATATTGCTATCATTTATCTTGCTTACAAAGCTGGATTACATATTGGACGTTTCAGACTTTGGTCTGAAATAGCAGAGATTAATAAAAGAGTTATTAATCAAATTGAAGAAACAGTCACTGGTCAAATGACTGTAGAAAAAATCAATGGGCAATACTATGCGTATTTGAATAATAATTTTATTGCTCAAGCGGCCACGATTGAAGAAATGACCAAAATTCTTGAACAGTTTATTATTAAAAATCCAACACGATACACAAGTATAAACGTACAGGTTAAGAATTAACAATAAATAACGTATTAAAAGGAATTTGTTTGGCTAAAGAAGAAAATTTAAAAATGGCAGGAGTAGTAAACGAAGTATTACCTAATGCCATGTTTCGTGTAATGTTAGAAAATCAACACGAAATTGTTGCATACGTTGGCGGTAAAATGCGTAAACATGGTATAAAAATTATTTGTGGGGACAAGGTTGAAGTAGAAATGTCTCCATATGATTTAAATCGTGGACGAGTAGTTTATAGGAGCAAATAAGTGGATATTAGAAATGCTATAGATTTGATAGAATCGAGAGGTAAAAAAACCTTAGAATTAACACGTCTACCATATGCTAAAACTGCATTGTATCCTGTTCTTACCGAGCGTTCATTGGATCATCATTATTCAGAATTAGCCAAAGGCTATGTGGATAGATTCAATGCAGGTGAAGGTGATCCTGCATTTAACGAAGCCGGTGCATATTTGCACAATCTGTACTTCCCGCAATTTATTTCACCAAGAACACCTAATAGACCATATGGATCTGTGGCAAATTTGATAAACAAAAAGTATGGTGATTTTACTTCTTTCAAAGAAGAATTTACCAAAAAAGCAATGGCTATTCAAGGGTCGGGCTGGATATATATGTCACGGTCTGGCGAAATTAAAACAATCAAAAATCATGCAATTCGTAACGACATTGCCCTACTAATAGATTGGTGGGAACATGCCTGGCTTGACGACTACGGCACCAAAAAAGCCAAATATATCAAAGACATCTGGCGCATTATCAATTGGGATACAGTTAACAATAGACTGTAATTCCGTCTTGGAATTAAAATTATGATTTTTGGATATGTAACATTATTGGTTGCAATGATATTGAGTTCTGTTGCAGCCTATTATTCAGTATTAGGGCTCACAGCCATTTTCTCTGCGGCTAAATTGCCTGTAATTATCATGGGCGGCGCACTTGAAGTAGGCAAGGTTATTTCCGCTATGTGGCTACACCGTAATTGGCAACGTAGCCCCTGGACCTACAAGGCATATCTATTGCCAAGTTTACTTTTCCTTATGCTACTAACTAGCATGGGAACGTTTGGCTTCTTAAGCAAAGCACACAATGATCAAAATTTAGTTAGCGGGGATGTTGCCGCTAAGATAGCTATCTACGACGAAAAGATTAAAACTGCAAAGGAAAACATAGATGTCAACCGCAGGGCTCTTAAGCAGATGGATGAGGCTGTGGACCAAGTTATGGGTCGGAGTTCGGATGAAAAAGGTGCCGAGAAAGCAGTTGCAATTCGTCGAGGACAAACCAAGGACCGTCAGCGATTGCTTCAGGAAATATCCGTTGAACAGAAAACAATTACTAAGCTCAATGAGGAGCGGGCCCCTATTGCTGCAGAAGTACGTAAGGTAGAAGCAGAAGTAGGACCAATTAAATACATTGCAGCATTGGTATACAATGATAGTCCAGACTCTGGCGTATTAGAAAAAGCAGTACGTTGGGTTATTATACTAATTGTTGGCGTATTTGATCCGCTGGCAATTGTATTAATTTTAGCCGGATATAGACAAATTGAATGGGCACGTGAAGATCGACTGGCTGCACTTAAAGAATCTGCAGAGGAAGACATATCCGAAGCTGGATATAAAACACCGTGGCCAGACTACCAGCCGGCCTACGAGCCAGATGATGGGCCACTAACAGATAATCAGATAGAACAGATTAAAGAAACAGTAACAAAAAAAGAATTTGATATCAAGGATCATCCCTACCTATTCACACCCGCTGGTAGCGATACACCTCCTGGAATTAAACCAGTGGGACCGCAAGTATACAAACCAGTACCCAGTGATGTTACACTAGAGCCTTGTTATAAATGCGGTACTACATTAATTGATGCACCCGGTATTGGTCCGTTCTGTCCAAACAAAGAGTGTGATGTAGTTGATGGATGGGCACTAGAAGACCAAGAACCAGTAGCAATCACATTCAAAATGCCAGCAAAGTTTCCATCTCCGATATTAACGATACCAGCATCGACGATCGAGCCCAAGCAACGTCCTCGCTATACAATAGCAGATCATGGTAAAACAATTGATGTTGATGGCAAAACAATAAGCATGAGTATTTTAAAAGACATGCACCCTGACATATACAACGAAGTATTTTTAGCACAAGCAGATAATTTAACTAAGTTAAAAACACCGTCGATGGCTACGTTTGGAATTGCATTCCCTACATTACCAAAACGCGGCGATATGTTTTTACACGTAGTAACATTACCATCTAAATTATATAAATTTAATGGATCTAATTGGATTCCAGTTGACAAATTGACTACAGACTCGTATACTTACAATGATGATTATTTAAAGTTCTTAGAAACTAAAATCAGTAATGGACAAATAACAGTCGACGATCTAACAGATAGCGAACAAGAAAATTTAAACGAATACCTAAATAGAAATGTCTAGTCAAATTATTACACCACCAGACCATCTTAATAAAAATCCACATTTTCTAATACTAGAACCAACTAGTACCGATCTTAACAGTTTAATTGTATGGTTGCAGTCAATTGAAGAAGAAGAATACCTAATACACATATACACTGATAAAATGAACGATTTAGATTGGTTAGCAAAAGTAGCGTATAGCTGCAACGCAATACTAATACCATCTGCAAATGAATTTAAAAAATCCAAAGAATATAAACTATTGGAATACAAACATAATTCCATCATAACTTATGGATCTTATCCAGCAGATTTCCCCGATTTATTAACTTATTTTTTATCAAATAGGTAATCACAGATATAAATATATTTGTATACAATGCCGTAATTGGGTTGTATATGAAATATTCTTGCTTAATTAAAGGAGAAAAATATGAGCAAACATGTAATCGGTATCGACCTTGGTACCACAAATAGCTGCGTTTCCATTATTGAAAATGGAGTATCTAAAGTAATTGAAAACAGTGAAGGCGCACGTACTACCCCAAGTATCGTAGCATACACTGACAAAGAAATTCTAGTAGGCGCCAGCGCAAAACGACAAGCAGTCACAAATCCCAAAAATACCATTTATGCATCTAAGCGTTTAATCGGCCGTCGATTCAACGAAGAAGCTGTACAAAAGGATATTGATCTTATGCCCTATAAGATCATACAAGCCGAAAACGGCGATGCATGGGTCGAAGCTGCTGATCAGAAACTTGCACCACAGCAAATTAGTGCAGAAGTTCTACGCAAAATGAAAAAAACTGCGGAAGACTATTTGGGTCACGAAGTAACACAGGCAGTTATTACTGTACCTGCATATTTCAACGATAGTCAACGTCAAGCTACCAAAGATGCAGGTAAGATTGCAGGATTGGAAGTGTTGCGTATTATCAATGAACCAACTGCTGCGGCACTAGCATACGGTGTAGACAAACAAGACAAACGTGATCGTAAGATTGCAGTTTATGACTTGGGTGGTGGTACTTTTGATATTTCAATCATTGACATTTCTGATGTTGACGGTGATAAACAAATCGAAGTATTATCCACAAATGGTGATACATTCTTAGGTGGTGAAGACTTTGACCAACGTATTATGGATTTCTTAGTTGATGAATTTAAGAAAGATACCGGCGTTGACCTCAAGAAGGATATGTTGGCACTACAGCGTTTGAAAGAAGCTGCTGAAAAAGCCAAAATTGAATTGTCAAGTTCTGCACAAACAGATGTTAACTTGCCGTACATCACCGCAGATGCTAACGGTCCTAAGCACATGAATGTTAAACTCACTCGTGCTAAACTGGAACAACTAGTTGACGAATTAATCCAACGTAGTATCGAGCCTTGCAAGATTGCTATGAAGGACGCCGGCGCAACTGCCGCAGATATCGACGAAGTTATTCTTGTTGGTGGTATGACACGTATGCCTAAAGTGCAGGAAGTTGTCGAGAAACTATTTGGCAAGGCACCACGTAAGGATGTTAACCCCGACGAAGCTGTTGCTGCCGGTGCTGCTATCCAAGGTGCTGTATTGAGTGGTGAAAGAAACGACGTGTTGTTACTTGATGTAACGCCATTGAGTTTGGGAATTGAAACCATGGGTGGTGTAATGTCCAAGTTGATTCAAAAGAATACAACTATTCCCACCAAGCATAGTCAGGTGTTTAGTACAGCCGAGGATAATCAGCCTGCTGTTGATATCAAAGTGTTCCAAGGCGAGCGTGAATTGATAAAGTACAATAAACTGTTAGGAGAATTCAAATTAGAAGGAATTCCACCGGCACGTAGAGGTACTCCGCAAATTGAAGTTACTCTGGACATCGATGCAAATGGTATTATGAATATTAGTGCAAAAGATAAAGACACCGGCAAGGAAAACAAGATCACCATCAAAGCCAATTCGGGTCTATCAGAACACGAAATCAAACAAATGATTAAAGATGCTGAAGATCATGCTGAAGAAGATAAGAAGGCAATTGAATTAATTAATGCACGTAATATGGCCGAAGGCACATATAATGGCTTTAAGAAAGACTTTGACGATTATAAAGATCAAGTATCCGAAGAAGAACGCACCAAAGCCGAAGAATCATTAAATGCATTACAAGAAGCAATCAAAGGTGAAGATCCAGAAGCTTTAACTAAAGCTACTACGGACTTGTATCAAGCCATTGGACCAATTACTGCTAAGAAGTCCGAAGCCGAAGAAGCTATTAAAAAGGCCGAAGAAGAAAAAGCTACTGTAGTTGATGAAACTACAGTAGAAACTAAAGCCGAAGAAAAAGATCCAAACGTGGTTGATGTAGAATTTACAGAAAAACCAACAAAAGATTAATTTACTTTAATAGTAAAGGGGTGCCGCAATGCGGGCCCCTTGTCATTAACTTGCTTATGAAAGGAGAAAAATATGACTACTATGACATTAGCCGATCAACGTTGGGATATGCGTCCCTATGTTAAATTAAGTGTAGGGTTAGAAGAACTGTTTGATGAACTGACCAGGATGACTAGTACAGTTTCCGAAACAAATTACCCACCTTACAATATTATTAGATACACAGATGATACGTATGCAGTTGAATTGGCAGTTGCCGGTTTTGACTTAGATGAGATTGATATTAATTTAGAAAATAATCATCTGACAGTTGTTGGTAATCATAAAGATAAACCCACAATTGAATCGCAATACCTACATCGTGGAATAAGTTCTAGGAATTTTACAAAAACTATAACACTAGGAAACCACATTGTGGTTAATGGTGCTAATATGAAAAATGGAATGTTAACTATTAGTTTAGTTAGAGTTCTACCAGAGAATTTAAAATCAAGAAAAATACAAATTAATAGTAACGAGTAATGTAAAACAACAGGCTGCGGAAATTCTGCAGCCTATTTAAAGGATTAAAATCAATGGCTGACTCACTAGTAAAAACAAATACCCGTACAGATGTTAAAGAACCACCGCATTTTTGTGTAATCTACATGAATGACAATGTAACAACTATGGAGTTTGTTGTAGAAACTATAGTGTCTATATTTCATCATCCCCGTGAAAAGGCAGAAGAACTAACCGATCAAATTCATGAAAATGGTAGTGCAGTTGTAGCTACACTTCCTTACGAAATTGCAGAACAAAAGGGAATTGAAGTAAGTGTTTTAGCTAAAAGACATGGTTTTCCATTGGTAATCAAACTCGAACCCACTGCATGATATTTAATAAAATCAAACAATTGAAACAAGATGGATTAAAAGTAGGAATAGTTTTTAGTTCATTTGATTTATTCCATGCTGGTCATGTAGCAATGCTAGCAGAAGCCACAAATCACTGTGATTACCTAATTGCAGCACTACAAACGGATCCTACTATAGATCGTCCGGACAGTAAGAATCCACCTATACAAACTATCGTTGAACGGCAAATACAAGTGAGTACAAACCGAAATGTGGACGAAGTAGTAGTATATCAAACCGAAAAAGACCTTGAAGACCTCTTGCTTATTTTGCCTGTTGATGTTAGAATACTAGGTGTAGAGTACAAAGATCAAGATTTCACTGGGAAACAGATTTGTATCAATCGCGGAATTGAAATTGTTTATAACGGACGAGATCATTCCTTTAGTAGTAGCAGTCTACGCAAACGTGTAGCAGAAGCAGAAGGAAATAAAAAATGAAAAACTGGTTACGAAAGAAAATGCACAATTTTATATTCCCTCCGGATGAGGCACAACGATCAAATAAGGTGTCGAGAGGACTTGCTATAGCATCCGCAGAACCGGGAGAAACTCTCAGCACAGAACCATTGCGTCTAAGTATATATAGTGCCAACGGTGGAGTTGTCATTGAGACCAGGCAATATGATCGTGTAAAAGATCGTAGTATAAATCAACTGTATGTAGTAGGGCACGGCGAAGACATTGCCGATACTGTGGCCAAAGTTATTACCATGGAATCATTGCGCGGATAATGTCAAATTGTGTAATGCTAGATTTGGAAACATTGGGTACTCATCCTGATTGTGTTATTCTGACTATTGGTGCTATTAAATTTAATCCATATAGCACACAGCCGCCAGGAGAAGGTATATACTTGAAACTAGATATTCAAGAACAACTTACACTAGGACGTAGTGTAACCGAAAGTACTATCGAATGGTGGGGCAAGCAAGATCCACGTGTGCGTGAAGAAGCAATGGGTGAAACCGATCGCGTTAGTGTTAACGACCTACGCAAAGATCTTAATAAATTCTTAGTAGGTGTAGAACATATATGGGCACAAGGTCCAGCGTTTGATATTGTGATCCTTGAGGACCTTTATCGACAGCAATCTTGGCCTATTCCTTGGCATTTCTGGCAGATAAGAGACAGCAGAACACTGTTTGGTGTTCATGGTGATCCTAGAGTAGCCGGCAGAGATCAAGCGCATAACGCACTAATGGATTGCTATTATCAAGCAGAGGCTGTACAAAAAGTGTTTAGTAATTTAGGATTAACCAGATAACTACACATATTTAACAGTAAAACCGCCGATCGGCGGTTTTTTTACGACTTCCTAATAGAGGCATCCAAACATAGATGAGTATAAATAACATACATACCTAATTGGGAACCTATTGGATGCATACATCGTTTGAACAATACAGTGATATATTATTAACCGCCTATCAAAATAGTGTTCGTGCTGATGATCTTGCCACTAAAAAAACCGAAATATTAAATGAAATATTTCACCATTACAATATTACGTCCGATGATATTTTATTTGTTGGATTTAGTCCCGGTATATTAAAAATTGTAAACTGCAATATATATGTCACACAAGTCAGCAAGTCTGTAAGAGACTTTCTTGATAAAAGTAATGTAAGTTATACATATATTGATTTTGATACAATAGGTAACAAGTCATTTCCCACCGCAGTGGCGTTTGACGAATACTTTACCTTTGCAAGAGAAGACACAGAACAACGCGAACTGGTTGATCGCTTAATTGGAATTGTCACCGGCCATATTATTACTACTTTAAAAGATTACAAAAATCAAGACTATAGAGAAAAAGAATTTAGTTATCCAGTTATGATAAAGAATAACGAAGACACCAAGATATTTTTTGAACACTATCAGTCTGACCAAACTGATAGAAACCTAAGTAAGGGTACAATTTATATTGTAGATAACGAAGGGGTTACACTGATTGGTCCAATTGACCGTAGAACTATGTTTTTTAAACAACTGGCCAAGTTTAGTTTAGATGCAGGTGCTAAGAATTTTTTAGTTCATAAAAACCTGATGTACAAAAGTACAATAAAAAAGAATTATGAACATATAATTACTATCGAGATATAACATGAACATCAACGACTCATCACAGGAATTTGTTAAGACGTTAACAGACAAGTTTTTAGCTGATATACTAATCACCGCACAAAACGATGCAATGAAGATTATAGAAGCTAAATTAAATGAAATTAATGTAGCAGGATTAATAGATCAACAAATTAAAAATACAGTAGTTCCATTTTTTACAACAGAAATTCAACAAAAATTGGAAGCAGATGTTGAAACTAAATTTGCTAATGCAAATATAGAAAAATCAATCGATCAATACATTACTAATACTATTGTTCCTAGAATAGAAAATAGCACCAAAGAATATGTATTAGCTCAGGCAATGCAAAAAATAAATTCAATGGATATCTGGAGTTTGGTACAACAAAAAGCAACCACTGCTATAACAGATTTAGTTAAAGTATTTGCATTCCCAGATAAGAGCATTTACGGATCTGCTATCAATACTAAAAACTTATTCATTTCCGGCGATAACATTTCGGGCGGTATTATAAAACATCTGCAGAGTACCGGAATACAAGATGGTGCAACCGAATGCCAGGTTACTATACTAGACAATGCTACTGTATTTGAAAATAAATTAGTAGCAAAAGAATTACTAGTAGCAGGCAATACAAGAATAAAAGGTAATTTGACTATAGACGGGACATTTCCGCCAGACAGTGCTTTTGTTAAACAAATTGTAGATATAGTAGTAAGTGGGTATAATAAAGATTTTGACAAAGGTACATTTGATCAATATTGCAATCGTGTATTGGAAAAAATCAAAGCCGACGGAATAGATCAATCTTCAATTAAAATTGGTAATAAACCTACTATAGAAAATAACACATTAATTGATACTGTAGTTAATAGCAATTTACAAAAAGTTGGTGCCTTAAGAGAATTGCAAGTAGTAGGTGAAACCCTATTAGACCAAACTCTATATGTAGCCAATGGTAGAATGGGTCTTAATACATTGGAACCCGGGAATGTATTAGATATATGGGATCAAGAGGTACAACTAATAGCAGGTAAAAAATTAAAAGATACTGCTGTTTTTGGAACTATACGTAATCAAAATTTAATTATCACAGCAAATAGTAAAGACCAATTGGTACTTAACACAGATGGTACTGTTACTATTGAAAGTTTAAACATAGGTAAATCTAATCATTCGAGTTCAGGAAGAACACCAACCGACAACAGACCAAGAGCAAGTATTGTGTGGAATGAAAATCCAATTGTGGGTGCTCCAGTCGGATGGGTTAGCTTAGGCGGCGCTCGTTGGGCATCTTTTGGAATTATAACCGTATAATAAACTCAACATTCGGCTCATGTAGTTGACTTTTATTTGGCAATAGTGTATAATACTCTTATGTGCTTTGTTATAACTGGATGTATATATGATCGTCGGACGTTTGGGCAGTTTAGGATTTGCATGCAAGTGGATCGATCATCCGTCACAAGTTGATGGCATTGATGTCGCAGATGATTGCAAACAATACAACACCGGGACTACTACTGTAGCCTGGTTGAAGCGACAGACACGAGACGTAGCCGAACAGCGACTGTGGGATTTGATGGTGCGTAACATCGAAGCCACACAGCGACTAGTTGATCGAGTAGGAGAATTAGATGAGAATCTTAGGATGGTGCGCCTTAGCAGTGATTTGCTGCCTGTTTATACCCAAGCTGATTGGAGTTATTTTTGGCGTCGCAGTGATGTTCGTGACTATTGTGAGCGCAATTTTATATCTGTTGGCAACAGCGCTCGCAGCCGTAATGTACGTGTCAGCTTTCATCCTGGCCAGTTTACTGTTCTTGCTAGTATTAATCCCGGTATTGTCGATCGGAGCATAGAAGAGTTTGAATACCACGCAGACATGGCTCGCTGGATGGGTTTTGGCAAACAATTCCAAGACTTTAAAATCAATGTCCACATATCAGGTAAAGAAGGCCCTGCGGGCATACGAAGAGCACATGCCCGACTCAGCCCCGAAGCCCGTAATTGCATCACAATCGAAAACGAAGAAAACTCCTGGGGACTAGATGATTGTCTTACTCTATCTGATATTCTTCCTATTGTTCTTGATATCCATCATCATTGGATTAGAGAAGGCGAATATATCTCATCCGAGGATCAGAGAGTTAAACAAGTTGTCGAAAGTTGGCGCGGTGTTCGTCCTACTATGCATTACAGTGTTAGTCGTGAAGATGTACTTGTTGATCATACCTCAATTGATCGCCCGAGGTTGGAGTCTTTGTTAGAGCACGGCTACAAAAAACAAAAACTCAGAGCACATTCAGATTTTTACTGGAATAAATCAGTAAATGAATGGGCACTGAGTTTCTTAAATCAATTCGACATCATGTGTGAGTCGAAAGGTAAAAATTTAGCCAGCTTCGCATTATACGAAGAGGCTAAACAATTAGGCCTTTTTTGATTTTGCTTTGGCTGGTGTTTTAACAACAGTTAATTTCGGAGCAGCAGGCTTTGCTGCGGGTTTAGCAGCAGCCTTGGGCTTTGCAGCACGTTTAGGTTTTTCTGCAGGTGCAGGTGCAGGCGCAGCTTCAGCAACGGGTGCGGTACCTTCCGCAACCACAGTAGAAAAACTTGCAACAGTTTCCACAGTCACAGCAGCAACTTGTGCCACAACCGGAGCAGGTTCGACTACTAACGGAATAGGAGTCATTGCCGCGGGCTCTGGCATCTTGTAAGGTGCTGTTACCACTGGAGTAGGTACTGCTTCTACAGGTTTGCCTACAAAAAACTCTTTGATTGCTTTGAACATTGATATCTCCTAATAAGTTGAATATATTTTATTTATAGGTATTTAAATCCATTAAAAAATAAATATCGTAGTTAAAGGGTATTCATGACTGCCTCAACTACACTGCGTCAATTGATGGCTACACCTCTGCCAGAGAGGAATCAACAGTTACGATCATCATATCGCCCTAATACTAGACAAGTAATTAAAATTTATAACCTTCTAAATCAGGTTATTTTTAAAAATAAACTTACCAGGCCAAAAATAGTACTAGCGCAACAAAGAAAAAAATGGGGCGAGTGCGAAGTATTTGACTACAAATTACGGTCGGGCAGTAGCTGTATCATTAAAATTAACAATAAATGGATCTGCATTCAGTGGTTAATTACTATACTAGCGCACGAAATGGCACATCAATACCAATGGGATATCATTGGTCCCACTAGATTAGCCGAGGGAAAAGACCCCTTAATAGGGCACGGACCTAGCTTTTTTCAACATCGCGCACGGTTATACAAGTATAAAATCCCGTTGAGGATACGGCATTAATCGCCAAATTGTAGAGATATATTTAAGTTAATAAATACAAGATCGGCAAACGATCTTTATAACTATACAAATGCGCTTTAACGAATTTATCACCGAAATAACCAAACTAGATGCTAGACATTTTACGGGACTAGATCTGGGCCAGAAAACTATAGATATTGATCTAAATCAATTGAAGCCATTGCCTGGCGGCAGTGGCTTACGATACTATACACGAGTGTCGGGCCATATAAAAGATATACGAATTTTAACTACTAACAATAAGTTAGTAGGACAATTGACCCTAAGTAAATCCAACTTCCCAATGGATAATGCATATGAATCTACTAGCATATCAGTTGATAAAAAATATCAAGGGCAAGGAATTGGTAAATCTTTATATGGTATAGCATTAAGTATTCTGAAATATACGCTGGTAGCAGGCGGCGAACAAACTCCGGGCGGAAGACGAAATTGGGCAAGTATGGCAAATATACCCGGCGTGGAGATCAATGGGTATGTTAAATTTAATCAACTTGAATTTGGTATTGGACTTGACACTGCTCACGAGGTATATAAAAATTCTGCACCCTTCTATAGAAATGCTAAACTAAAAGAAATAGAATATTACAAAAGAAATTACGCAAAAACAATTGATGTTGTAATGGGGAAAATGGGCGGACAATACATAGGACAATCTAATAATGGATACTATTTTGGTTTTCATGTTGTACCTAATGAATCAGAACTTAAATCGGCAGTCAATCTTGAATTAACTAGACTATACAGAGACAGGTCTGACAATTGGAATGTTGGGTCGGATAAACCAATTCGCCCACTAACAGGTCTTTACGCAAAATGGGTAGGATAATATGAAAATAAATGAAATTATAACCGAAAACGACAATGGTGATATGTTTGGCCAGAGTGATCGGGCAGCAAACAATATGCGTCTAATTACATACCGACAACGCATACCTGCAATGATTAAATTTATACACAGTAGTTTACAAGACAATGCGGGTTGGTTTCCAAAACAAATAACCAGTGACCTAGGCTCAATACACGCTAGGTTAAAATCCAACCCAAAGATATATGACCTGGCAGAACAGTTGATTCTTCAAGATGTTATGCCTGTAATGGCAGATACATTGTCAATGCTTAGACCCGAGACAATACCAGAACAATCATATGAAGGTCACCTGGCAGACCAACTTGATGATATGACTGCAGGAATACGCGGAGGAAGTGACCTGTGGGGATACATTGAAAGTTGGTCTGATATAAATGGTGTCGATGAGGGTATGCTATACGATTTTGCAATGGCAATTGAACATAGTTTAGGTGATTTTTTGGCCAAGCTCATATATGAAGCTTACACAAAAGCAGGAACAAGATTAGACGAAAGTGTAGAAGAACAATTTGATCTCATCGAAGCTATGGTTGAAGCTTGGGCTCAACACCACGGCATTGATGCTGAACAGATCTGGGAAGATTTTGAAAGTGTTGAAGATCATGAATTGCTAGAAGAATCAGCTGCTTGGCATCGTGCAGCGGGCAAGAATAAGAATGGTGGACTTAATCGTAAAGGTGTTATGAGCTATCGTAGAGAGCATCCTGGTAGTAAATTACAAACCGCTGTTACCACCAAACCCAGCAAACTGAAAAAAGGCAGCAAGGCAGCAAAACGTCGTAAGAGTTTCTGTGCTAGAATGTCAGGTGTAAAAGGGCCAATGAAAAAGCCCAACGGCAAACCTACTCGCAAAGCACTGGCCTTACGGAAATGGAACTGCTAAATGAGAGCTAAAGAATTTATCTTAAAAGAATTCGCTCCAGGCGGCGGTGAATCAGGACGTTGGTACACGGATGACCAAATGACTGACATAGTAGGTGATGGATGGTGGCAAGATATGGACGTCAGCGGTGCAAACATTGGCGTAATTGATTCAGAAGTGCCAAAAGAATACATGATCCAACAAGCACAAGCCTGGTTGGATGACCAAGGTTACAGTGTTCAAGTATTAAATTGTCGACTAAACGATGACGATATGGATTGGTTCATCGAAGGCAGTTTCCAAAATTCCGGCTTTGCCAAAAAAGGTGTGGCGGAAGGTGATGGCAACCCAAATCAACAAATAGCATTATACAACCCTAATGGCAGAACCTATCGGGGATCATATAATAAAATGCCAACGTTGGATCCCAATGATCCTGGTCACCAATCCAGCGGATACCGTGTTGATCCCAATCAATCATACGAAACAGATTTTGACAAAGAAGATTTAAAACGTGTCGTTGCTAGGGGAATGTCGGGTCTTTCTGACAGCGATAAGCATATCCTTAAACTTAGATTTTGGGACGATCTAACATATAATGAGATAGCAGCGAAACTTGGAATACCCAGAGAACAAGTTAAACGTCTTGAGGGGGCGGCGCTTCGAAAATTGAAGGATCCAAAAATATCAGATACATTACGCTCATTTTCTCAGGTGCCAGGCATAGCAGAAACCACTGGAGATAAGCGATTTGATTCAATGATGGATCGCCTCACAGGTGGTGCTGGTGCCAGGCAAGGTGTAGATAATTTGAATAAGTCCCTCACTGCCAGAACAGGCAGCGACCCCGAAACCGCATTGGCCAAATGGGGGCAGGAATTTATAAAATGGCTTGAAGATATTTGCCGTAATTTTGCCAGGCAAGGTGTAGATAGGTTTAGTAAATTAGAAAAATTAAGCGAATTTGAAGACGGTGGCGAAACCATGGCGCACTGGTTGATTGAGGTTGCTAAACAGACCAAGACCGCGGGTATTACACTGACAGACATACAGGAATTTGCTAGCGAGTTTAATACCCATGGAATGTGGGCCTGGCAGCAGTTTCCTATAGCCTGGAGTCAGAGCGAATGGCAAGACTACAAAGATCAATGGACTGGCCCCGATGGTTACATAGCCAATCTGGGACAAGATGTAGAGGAATCTAATGTATTCACCAATGCCAGAATGAACGCTATCAAAGCAGACAAAGATGCATTTGTAGTTCATGGGGAAAAATATCAAGTAACCGGTGATACTACAGATGAAAGAGAAGCAGGTCTAACGGAAGATTTGAACGAGTTTGCTATGGATGACGGCGATAATGGCGAAGATCCAACAGATAACTATCCTTGCTACGACTGCGGCAGTACTATATTCTTACATCATACTAAATTATGTGATTTAGCAGAACCCAATGCCAAACATGATTTACCGGCAAGACCAGGCTCGCAACATTGGACAGGTGAGATTCCCAAAGGCCTGAATCCTATTCCAGGATTACAAGAAAATGTAGCGGAGAACTTTGCAGACGGTCGCCACCCTGAAGACAAAGGTGATAGTAAACGACACGGCATCAACACCAAAGCGTCAGTAAGTAGTCTGCGCAAAACTGCCAAGCAAGGTGGCCGCAAAGGCCAGCTAGCACATTGGTTAGCCAACATGAAAGCAGGCAGAGCAAAGGCCAACAAAAAATGAGAGCCAATGAGTTTTTTGTTGAACGGCGCGATGCAATGTTTCAATTTGTCAAAAGTGTTTTGCCAAAATGGCCAGACTATGTGTTGAAAGATTGGATATACAATTTAGCTAAGGGCAATCACCAAGCGGGCATCGGCGGCTGGGAAGAAGATCCCGAATGGGGATTCAACCGTCGAACTATTCTTAAAATGATCGCAGATGCAGGTCTAAGTCCTGATACACAATGGCAACTTGTTCCTGACATGCAGTTTACATTAGACATGTTTGAACCAAAAAGCAAACAAAAATTAATCGGCCGGGCAGGTGGGAGTAGTGACTTGGGTATGGGCATACCACGAGACAAAGAACGACACGCCACACAAGCGGCCTTGGCACAACAACAAGGTGGAGTGCGTAAAGAACCAGTGATACTAATAAAAACAGCTAATGGTTATGAACTATTGGAAGGCTGGCATCGTACTATTCAACACTTTCACATGTATCCAGATGGCTATACAGGTCCTGCGTATGTGGCGGTGTCACAGGGTCAGCAAGGTGTGGCGGAGAACAGATTGGGTACTCTGCATCTGGGTCCATTGACAATAGAAATAGATGATCATGCATTAGACCGTGCTCGCCAAAGAGGAATCGATCCATATGCGGTAGATCGGATATTAAAAAAATTAACTACCAGATTAGATAAACTTGAAAAAATTGAGCTAGGTGAAAGATTTTGGGTTTATGATCTAACTAGCAATATTGCATTAGGCATTAGAAGACTTAACAACAATAGATACTATCTGAAAACTATGATAGGAACACAACCACAATTAATGCCCGGAATTAGCAAAATTATTACTTTAAAATTATGATAAACATAACTATCTCAAAATCTGCAGGTGACAAGATTACAGACATCATGGCAGAAGAAAACAATCCATTGGTACATGTCAGAATGTTTGTACAAGGCGGAGGATGCAGTGGTTTTAGTTATGGTTTTACTTTGGATACAGATGTAAACGAAGACGATTGGCAAATACCTGCCGGATCTAGTACTATTCTAATAGATAGTATGAGCGCACAATATTTAGATGGGGCAGAAGTTGACTATGTGGAAGAATTAATGGAATCAAGTTTTAAAATAAAGAACCCCAAAGCTGTTAGTACCTGCGGATGCGGCAGTTCATTTAGTGTTTAATTATGAGAGCCGCTGAACTATTAACCGAACGTGCTACCAGTGTATTGTACCATTACACTGGTACTGCTGCGGCTATGAAAATTCTCAGAACTGGTCAATTTGAATTGGCTAGCGTGGTAGGTACTAAATCAGAATCCGATTATGCACCAAAAGGGCATCCATATTTTTTAAGTTTAACCAGAACTACACTAGGCGACTATCATAGATATGTAGGCACAGGCGGTGTGCTTTTTAAATTAAACGGCGACTGGTTTAACAGTAGATACATTGTTAAACCCGTTGACTATTGGAACGGTGCTTGGTTACACAGTGATGGCACAAGAACTAGAGAATCAGAAGATCGTGTGTTTAGTCGTGAATCGTCAATACCAATTGCTGCAATAACAGAAGTACATGTTTTATTAAAGGATCAAGATGAGTTCCGCAGTCCTTATACAAGACAAATTATGATACTGGCCAAACAACAAGGTATTCCTGTATATCTTTATACAGATGAAAAATCTTGGAGAATAACCGATAAGCGTAATACACTTAAACCTAGTCAAGCTAAGTCGTTGTTAAAAGGAAAGCCCAATCCAGGGTATTCACGTAAACCCACAGACTATGTTAAACCTTGGCTTGAATTAATTGAAAAAGATCGCGAAGAATATTTAACTGATCGCGCAGCACGTTTATTAAAAACATTGCTATGGTACCATTACCCTGACAATGATCAGAACATGAGTGTAGATTTAAGCAATGCCCGCAAGCCCGATTCGGGCGATAGAGAGAGCGCTGTAAAATTGATTAAATATATGCAAGACCACGGCTACAAGAGTACCATTGACTTAAAAAATGACATTACTGAAAAGTGGAATAACATTATGAAAGCTAAAAATGCGAGTCAATGAATTCATAATTAAGACCACAGTTGATGAGATGGCACTTAAACAATTCACCCCAATGGGTGACTTTAATAAGCCTGGCCCATTCAGGGGAGTCGACAAACAATTAGTACCTCATCCTACCAATCAACTTAAAACACAAAAGTTCTTCAATCAAACTCCCTACGATTTTAGATTGTTCTTCAGTAACATCCCCGGCACAGGCAAGTATAGTGAAACTGGTCCTGTCAATGCACAGCAACTACAAAAGATGTTTGGAGAACAAGCACAATCAATTATCAAAGATAGTGAAGATGCTATTACTGTAGTTTTTGTTGGTAACTCGGGTGACCGAAAAGTAATGATGACTCCATGGGTTATGGCGCACAGATTTGGTCATGCAATCCAATCTGGTGTTCTTAAGAATGGTGGACGGAGTACTTGGGCTGAAGCAGAGAAGCATTTCTTTACTTCAGTAAATACTATGCTAGAAGAATACTATGGTGAGTTTGCTATGCAAAGACCCGGGGTGACTTCTAAAGTTAACTATAATTTAACTCCAGAATACAACGCACTATTCAATACAATTGGTACTCAGCGTAGCAGTCGCAGTGGAGAAATCAAACGTCCATATGAATTCCTATATGAAATATTTGCTCAGTATTTAGGTACTGGTACTGTTTCATTTAATCCATTACCCAGCAACTTAGGGTACGGTCGTAAAAACTGGGGCAATACTAGTAAGTATATGAACATTAAACCACAGTATCGTAATGAGGCTATAAGGAAACACGCCGCCGAAGTGTTATCATATGATATGGAACTTATGTTTAGCGATGTATTATCAAATTCAGTGGGGCAAATTTTTGTAATGTAATGAGAGCAAAAGAATTCATCAACGAGAGTAAGACTACATTGAACAACATGTACGGCGGACATTTCCCTGACCGTAATGAAGAATTTTGGGACTATGTTACTCCTCATGAACTTGGGCAAGCATTGACAGTTGAAACAATGCAAAAACATAAAGTATTGATTATGTTACTCAGTCAGTATCGTGCGGAACACATTGATGATATAACTGATATGCTTGATGATGACCAGCAAGAGATTGTTCAATCATATGTTAATGACCCAGCACTATCAAGCAAAACAATAGTTGTTGCTAATAACAAAATCATTGATGGGAATCATCGTGCGTTAGCAGCAGCAATCAAAGGTGTACCTATCAATTATGTTGATTTAGCAGAATTAGACGAAGAACCGATAGATATAAACGAAGAACTTAGAGTTGATGTACCCAATGAAGAATGGTTGCAAGACGCAATTGACTATGCTGTAAGTAAAAGTCCCGATCGTAATGGTCTACCCTACATGGGCAAAACTACTGCTACTGTTAGGAATGTTGACGTTCCACTACGCATATTAAGACGAATACCGGGTATGCGACAGGAGCAATCAAAAGTACGACACCACGATCTTGCTGCTATTAGAAAAATCATGCAAACTACAGGTAAACTACCACTACACGGACATACAGGAAATGAGTACAAGCCATTTATCAATGTAGCATATGATGGCAGTGCTTGGGTCAATGAAGGTAATCATAGGATCATGGCCGCAGCCGAACTTGGGTGGGAGTCATTGCCTGTAGAAATTAGTTACTTCGATGGCGGCGAACGAATTAAAGATGGGGCCATGTATCCAGGTCGTATTGGATTAGGAAACCCACTAACGGAATCTGTTAATGCAGATTGTTTTAATACAGAATTTACCGACACACAAATTTTTGATGACGATGAATTAATATATCGTGCTACAGTAGAAAAAGAACACGGACAACCTCTGCTGATAATTAAAGTATCCGATGTCAGTGATAATGATAATACAGTAGGTCTGGCTAAATTTAAACAAAGTAAAAATGATAAAGGTGAAGAATGTGTAGTATCATTAATTACTAGTTTTAAACCTGAGTACCAAGGCAGGGGTATAGCACGTAATGTATATGCCTATGTCAGAATGTTGGGCAACACTATTAAACCCAGCAAGAAACAATTGTCTCCTGGCAAAGCAATGTGGGCAGCTTGGAAGAAGTCGGGCGAAGATAAACACTTAACACACGATCTAGCAGAAGCTACTGATCCAAAGTTCTTAAACTTTATGAATAAGACTATGAGTGATAGAGTAGACGGCCCTAAGTATGCAGAGCCAGATACTCGACCAGACTGGATTAAAAATGCTCCTGTAATGAATATGAATAACATGCCAGGGTATAAACGTGCATTTAAGTTTGGTATGGATATACTGCAAAAAATGGATTTAGAAACTAAACAACATTTTGCGCAGTCAAATGATAACGAACTGTTTAACTATATGATGGATCTGGCTCAAAAGAAAAAGCTGGTTCCAAAGTATTTTGTAGAAGAAGATCTAGACGAAGTAACTCAATACTTTGATGAAATATTTCACGACCCTGCAATGGCAACTTGGAGTTGGGCAGACTTGTTACGTAGCAGCTTAGGTAAAAGTAATTTGAAAGAGTTTGCCCCGTTTAGTGACGACGGCAGTGACGAAGAGGATGAAGATCCAAATATTCACAATAGAGACCGTATCCAGGGTAAACTAGAACAATATTTTATCAACAACTACCCGCAACTGATTAAACAACATCTTAAACCAGTGGCTGAAGCTATTGTCTACGTGGCAGGCATAGTCTATGCTAAGAACCCAACAGCGCCAAATTTTAACAACTTGCCAGTTTGGGTAAATATAGTATTGACAGAATTGCGTAAACAAGGTATTGATACAAAATGAAATTCAGCGATTTAAACACACCAGTTAATGAAATTTGGTTAAGCCAAATGCCAAAAGAGCCACCTCCTAACCCCGACAGGTTTAAGGGAATGACTAGCGATCAATTGCAAGATAGAATGGTGGGGTTAAATGCTGCGGTAGAAAAATTAAAACAACTTAAAAAAATAGCAGATAAAGTTGAAAAAATGGGGTTAATGAATCCCGGGCTGCAAGCCGATACGGATGTTAGTGTATATATTAACGCCGGTGAAAAAGATAACTACAAATCATTAATAGAAAAAACAGATCAAGCAATTGTACGTCTAACTCAACGTCTTAACACATTCCAGGCTGCTTACAGAAAAAAACCAGTTATAAGAGAACAAGTGCTACTAGAGTACAATCGCGAAGTTACAATGCAAAACTTTGGCAAAAATATACTTGCGGCAGCGGCCAAAGACAAATGGTTAGTAAACGAACTATCAGGTCGTATGCGCCACCTCGTAGGCGGCGACACGCTTACTCTAAAGTTTGCTGATTTAATTAAAACTGACCCACAAGAAGTACTGGCAAAAATCATGCAGTATATCGAGGCCGGAGATCCTACCCCGCACAAAGAATATGCTGCTACTATTGCTAAACTGTACAGCAGAGGGCAAAGCCCAATGGAAGATATTGTTAGTACACTAGCTGACTATCTAACAAAATTTGATAAACTTAAAAGAAGAAAAATGATACCACCACCGCGTAACGACTTTAATCGTTACACGACAATTGGAGACTTTTTAAGTGTAGTTGACGAATACCCAGACCCAGATCAAAATGCTGCCGCTGCGACTGAAAAACAAAATGTCAAAGAGCTGTATAGAGACAATAGTTTAATTGTTTTAATTCCGTTAGATGAAAAAGCATCATGCTATTACGGAAAAGGCACACGTTGGTGTACTGCTGCATCCAACGCCAATAGATTTAAGTATTACTCAAAAGATGGCCCATTATACATAATAATTCCAAGACAGCCATTGGATCAGAATGATCGATATCAATTCCATTTTGAATCAAGACAATATATGGATGCCCGGGATCAGGGAATCGGGATGCCCGGTATTGAAAAATTAGTTCAAAGATTTCCAATACTTACTAAAATCTTACAACAGCCTGCTGAGAAATTTAAGATACCTCCATTGATTGGGCCCGAGTACAGAAAAATTATTGCCGACTTCACTCCGACTGCTAAAGCCGAAATAACTCAACTAATTCAAAAATACGAAAGTAGAATACTTGATTTTGGTATTAAACAATTAGATGAATACGGTATAAATTTACATTCAGAAGAAATTCAAATACGTGAACTATTTCCCGAATACTTAAATCAAGTTATTCAACTATTAAACAGCAATAAAGTTAAATTCTGGAAAGAGCTACAACAGGTACCCAGTCAGGAAAGCAACGAAAATGTTATTGAAACAAAATTTTTAGCCGATACTGCCCTTGCCAATGCTGCAACAAAAAGTCGAGTATATACCAGATTAGTTATGTACTTAAAAAAATCAAATGTATTAAATGGTCCCGACGGATCTCACCCCGATGCCATACCACACATAGCAGATTTGTTATTACGTGACCCGCTTGCTAGATTCATTATGAAAAATCTAGCTCAGTTATATACTACTGAATTGCAGAGGAACGGGCATGCGTTATAGAGAAATAATTGAGGCTATTGAATCTGATGATGCACTATTTGGCCCAGGTACTGGTATAGAAAAAGCCTGGCGCGGTGTAGCCAAGTACATGAGTTGGTTTCCTAAGGTGTATACAGTGCTGAGACAGTCTGGAAAAATATACGGAGAACTCAAAAGCAGGACTGGTAGAAGCGACCCCGAATTTAGTGAGATAGTGGCGGTTGCTACCCCGCCAGAACTTGTGGCACTGGCAGCTGAACTAAAAAAGATTGCCAATATCACAGAATGGGAATATCAGAGGCAGCGTAGGGTAGACGAAGCTCCTGAAGATGATATGTTTTCTCATAGAGAAAATAACAGATATTTGATTTTTGGGTTACCTGGCATAGATTATAAATCCATTGAGTTTGGTGATATTGATCGCAGCGACTATCCAGACTTGCACGGTTATGTAAGCTATGCAGAATTTAAACCAGGAATAGTACCAGCTGGATATGAATCATTAAATGATGACGAACTAGAGTATTTAAATGACGATTTGTATCGGTCTGGACATATGTATGATTTAATGCATAGCCAGTTGTTTGGGTCATAATGAGAAGCAAAGAATTTATCAATGAAAACAACGACCCATTTACAGATGATAGTGAAGCATCTCAATGGTTCAAAGAAATTACTAAAAGGATAGTAAGTGGAAATACTCCAGTTGACCTCAGACATGCAAACCGAAGGGAATGGCTGTTATTTAATACTGATGGCATTTATGCACCCGGGGGTTTTATAGAATGGGTTGACGAGTATGTTGGTAATGACATTGCTTGGGAATTAAGAAAATCGCGGCATAAATCAGACAAAACAGTATTATCAATTATTAATAAATTTAATAAATGGTTAACTATTTGGGGATATGTTGGCAAACATGGTGATATTGATGCAGAGTTTTAATAAGTAAAAAAATGAAATTTAACGAAATTAACAATGACAAGACCAACGATGAATTGTTTGGTCCAACAAGCCTGCGAGATCGTCTTCATGCACAACTAAATGCACTTGATAATAAAATAATGCAGGAATATGATGATCTCGGATTTGAAGCATTGATGAATACCAAGGTTTATAGTAAACTATTTGATAAATGGGACGATGGTGAACACAACCCTAATGATGTAATTGCTTACTATGAACCCGTGCCTGTAGTTATGCAGGCAATAGCCGAAATGGAAGATGTTTCCCAGCATGCATATGACTATTTGGGTCTTGAAGAAAGCAACAATTCAGATTCTGATCTGTTTGCTGACAACACAGCATCGCGCCTGGCTAGATATTTTAGTGAGAAGGCTATAGCATGGAAACAACTGGCAGATGAACAACGTGCTACTGAGGACGACGAAGAATACGCCGATGGAATGGAAAATGATGCCTATGCCCTTGAAGAAGTTGCAAATGCGTTCAAGCTAGGCATGAAAGCCGGGCTTGAAGAATTTAGAATGTTGGACACAGATCCTAGAGAAAATGTTGCAGAAGAAATTGAAGATGCGTTGGGTATTGATATCTATGCACTTGCCTACCCTGCTATGAACGAGTCGGACAACAACGATAAGTCAGACAGTAACCTGTTTGGTAAAAATAAGTTAGCATCTACAATTGCAACTCGATTTGAATTCCCCGAGGGCGGCAATCTTGGATATACCGAAGGCGGTGGCGGCATTGGCTATGGTGGGCAGCGTACAAATGGACTAGTTATTGTTAACAAATCAAGTAATCAAGTTGCTTTTGTTCCAGACTTTACATATTTTGACGAAGAGCCCACGCAGGAAACACTGGAAGAATGGTGGTACGAACATGACGCAGAGTATGCACTGGATAAACTGCCACTTACCTTACAGACTATACAAAAGATTCTGACACTTAATGAGAGCGACGACGATCTTTTTAGTGCCAGAGCAGCGCCGCCACCTAAAAATTTACACCTGTTGAAACGATGGGCAATTTCCCATCCAACAGCACCAAAGTCTAGAGCATTTAGAATTGTAGCAGAATTTGGTATTTACCGCGGATTAAATTTATCTCAAACATTACATATATTGTCCGAAATGGATACGGAGCATAGTCGGGAAGAGGAGGGCATAGACGAAGACGTTGCCGAACAGTTATATAGAGCATACGAAATGGTTTATGATGCATGGGTACCAAACGATCCGGACGCATATAATCAATCGGCGGCTTATTATTGGAATGAACGTCCGGGTCGGATTAACGAAATTGATGACAACATGTTTTCTAGTAGATCTACTAGATTTGAAGGGCACGATTTTCCAAATGGCGGCCGTTACGGATTTAAGATACACTTAGGTGGGTTTGATGGTTGGGCCGACTTAATGATTATGGATAGATTCACCCAAGAAGTAGTTACCGTACCCGAATGGGACTTAGATGCTGACTCAAAAGATATAACTCAAGCCGAGTTAACAGATTTATTTTTTGCGGTCAAGTCAAAAAATAACAATGGATTAAATGAAGTAGCAGATGATGACTTGTTTGGGCAGGATAACACTATAGACAGAATTCACAATGCATATGGACGCATTGCCGATTACGGTAACGACGGGTATGAGATCTTGGATTTCCTGGGCGGCGCTTATAATCAGTTAAGCGACAAGTACGACAGCGGCGGCGACATTGACGATATAGTTGCACGATCCAATGCTGTTGAACGTAAACAGTTAGTGCTCGATTTAGAATATATTGCTGACCGTTGCGACGAACAATACGGAAATGTAAACGAAGCCGAAGCAGATATAGCAGAACCCCCAGAGCGTCCGCGTAAAACTAAAACTAAAACTACTCCCGACATTAATTTAAATCCGTTTCAGTCGCAGCCCGACCAACCATTGACTAATCCCAATGCACCAGCAGGGTCCAGTAACAATCCTGTTAATATTCGTCGTGTTGATCAACGTACTACATTAAATAAAACTGCTGGTATTACTCCTACCGGTGATATGAAAAACATGCTAGGGCGTATGCGTAATGTTAGCATTGATCCCAATTTGCCAGACTACCCAGATCAACAACCAAACACATTACCTAGCATTGATGTAAACACCAGTAACTTACCAGCAGTAGCAGGGCAAGCATTACGAGTAGCAGGCGTACAAAGTCCTGAATTTCATCAGGTGGCCAACTTGCCTGGCAACATGGCAGCACAGATACGACAACTTGGTAGAGCACTGTTTGGTAGTTTGACAATGACTCCTACTAATCGTATATATATGATTGCCAATCTAGGAGGACAAGGTCCAAATAGTACGCAGGAAGTTAGTGCAGTAGCTAACTTTTTAAAACAACATGGTGAAGATCGTGGTCCGGGTGAAATTGACTTTGATGCAATCATGCCAGGTTACCGAGCAGAGACACGTATGTTTACCGCAGCTGGTATACGTTGGATGTTAGTAAAAGACTTTGCAGGACAATATATCTATTCATGGCCTGAAGAAGATAGTGCAGATGCTACACCTCGTTTAGACGAATATGAAGTCGACGAAGGTGCGTTAGATTGGGCTAAAAAGGCTGCTGCCGCTACAGCAATTGGTGCGGCAGGTGTGGGTATGTTTGGAACAGGACAGCCTAATGCACCTGTACAACAACCTGCACAAGTAGCTGCACCTGTTGCAAAACCTGCACAACCAACAGCGCAACATATAGAACATATGCAAAAATCATTATCTAGACCAAATGCACAATTGCTAATAACAGTTGCACGTAAGCACGGGTTAGAGGGTGACGAACTAGCACAATTCCTAGCACAAACAGCACACGAGTCTGCAGGATTTGGCATTGCTGGCATGAAAGAAAAACCACAGCCAGGGAAGAAGAACTATTTTGCCAAATACAAACACAATGCGGGCAACAAATCGGTCAATGACGCTAAGAAATTTTTTGGACGTGGATTTGTACAGTTAACTGGCAAATACAATTATGCAGAAGCATCTAAGTATCTATATAAGAATCATCTGGTTAAAACACCAGATGCACTGTTAAGAAATCCAAACTTAGCAGCAGATCCAGTGCTGGCGGCCGAAATTGCAGTTTGGTTTTGGAAAAGATTTGTACAACCTAATGTCAATAATTTTACTGATACTGCATCGGTTACTAAAAAAATTAATCCAGCCATGCGCGGATTTGACGATAGAAAAAACAAATTTGCTGCCCTTAAGCAGATAATGAATAAGTGATAAATATCCCAAAGGATTTCAAATGAAAAAGTATCTAATATCTCTCGCTCTTATATTCACCTCTGTGTTTGGTTATGCATGGGAACAACGAGCACCACTTCCCCCACAGGCTTGCCAAGTACATAGTCCATATGGATTTGCTGCAACACAGCGACCAGCACAACCAATTTGCCGCGAAGCGTATTTGGTAGCATACGATGCACAAGTTAAGATTCCTGTTTATGTTGCATATACATTATTACCACAGAACGCATTGGGCTGCTGGCCGCGTACTAATGCATTTGTTGCCGACCAAAGTTTGGGTGGTACAGGTGCTCGACCAGATGACTATGCTGGCACAGGATATGACAAAGGTCATGCTGCACCCGACGGGGATTTAAGCTGGAGTCAACAAGTAGAGTATGAGTCATTTCTAATGACCAACATGTATCCGCAGGCAGGTTCATTGAATAGAGGAATTTGGAAATTACTTGAAACTAGTGTACGCGGTTGGTCTGTACAATTGAATCAGAGTTTTACAATTTATGTAGGTGGCGTTTATAAAGCTGGTGATAAAGTTATTGGAAATGGTGTACTTGTTCCGCACGGATATTACAAAATTGTAATTAACAATAACACAGGAGCAGTGGCTGGGTGGGCGTTTCCACACGTTGCACCATATCCCAATTTAGGTAACGATTTAACTAAATTTCGTATGCCTATTTCCGACATTGAAATGGCAGCTGGTGTAGATTTCAAACTTCCACCGAATGCAGTAGAGCTTGCCCCAGGAACCGAATGGCCTGTAAATTTTGGCGCACTAACCAACGCCAAACGTGCTAAGTGCGGCAAAAACGCTGAGTAAAAAAAGGGCTTGACAGCCCTGCTCGTTTTTGCTATAATTACAGCATGAAAACACTATCTTTTACTATTGCAAAAACGCAACACCCTAATCCTAGGGTGCATAATCTGTTGTTTTCTTGCAACAGCCCGTTTAAACCCAAAAAAGTGCTGAAAAAAACAGCATTTCGTCGTCAAATTAAGCATAAAAATCAGCAAAATTTCGGTTGACAGCTAGCCTGAAAGGCGCTATAATACATACATAGACAGCAACAAACAGGAGTTTAAAATGGATACAGGTTTTGACATGTACACAGATGCCGGTGATGCAGTGGCACAAAAGATTGTAGATCTCAGCAAGGCAGCTGGTCTAAACTGGGCGCAGACCCAGCAGCTGATGCAGTTGGTTGCTCAACAAAAGTCTGACCAATTCGGTGAGCTCTCGGATACAGCGGTGCGCGAAGTGGTGTACTCGCGTTGCGGTTTTAAAACAAGTTTTTATTCCTAAGGAGCCGGGTATGAATGTGTATAAAGTTTACAGTGGCAAGTCGGGTTGTATGTGCGGTTGCCTGGGCAAGTATTCCTACACGGCAGATGGTGCTGTAAATCACGGCCCGGGCTATGATGTTAGCGACAAAGTGAGCGAGCGCAGTGTCAAGATCATCGCCAACAAAGTGTTGCGTAATAGCAACAAAAAGATTGAAGATGGCATTGCCTATGTTGAGCAAAATGGTAGGATTTTGGCTGCTTATTTCAACTAAAACGGTTGACAATCTAGTCCGAAACTGCTATAATACACACATGAACAGCAACACACTGGAGCACATGATGGCAATCGTACACAATGTTCAAATATACCCCATCCATGCCGGTCATGTGAATGATCACAAGGTGCTCGGAGAGGAAGAGTTCGACACCCGTGAGGATGCACTCATGTGGGTGGAATCCTACAATCGACATCGTGACGTCTGGAACATAAATGGCTGGCTTGAGGAA
>Ga0114975_10000222_pt1 | contig 42967 bp, 23 predicted proteins | sample S_130626_EF_Meta_FD_87031 | JGI IMG/M metagenome (GOLD analysis project Ga0114975, IMG submission 87031) | Freshwater microbial communities from Lake Simoncouche, Canada to study carbon cycling - S_130626_EF_MetaG | ecosystem: Environmental > Aquatic > Freshwater > Lake | place: Lake...
TATGTTTCAAAATTTTATGATAGTACTTTATATGATGAAGAAACTAGTGCATCAGTTTCACCCAATGGTGGCGCACCGTATACTCCACCCGGAGATGATTTAAATTTTGCAAATTTTGAAGGTGGATACTATACTGATATTGCATCAACCTTTTATACAATTACATATGAAGGTGATCCGACAGATCCTGTTATTAGATTAATTGCCGCAGGTACTATTCCAGTAGAAGAAAGAATCACTGCTAATTTTGGCACAGAATGGATTGGTAGATCATTTTATCTAAACACTAGTGACACAATAGCATTAATTCCATATTTAAGTTCTTTACTTGATACTTTATATTATCAAGATGGTACGTCATCTAATAAAATTGGTACTATTACATTAATCTCAAGTAATACTACTAATCGTATCAATATTCTTACTGATATTATAGGTAAGGCAAATTATACTTCTCCAAATGGTGTAGTGTTTACTAATGGATTAAAAGTAATATTTTTAGGTGATATATATCCGAGTAGTTATGAAAACATTAGATACTATGTTGAAGGTGTAGGTACTGCTATTGAATTAATACCGGTTACTACGTTAATTGCCCCAGAACCATTCACTGCAGGTACATATATCCCATATGATACGGTACCATATGATATTGGTAACTATGATAGTAACTTATATGTTCCAGTCACACCCGATTATATTACAATTGCTAGAAATAGTATTGATAAAAATGCATGGTCACGTAGCAATCGTTGGTTTCATATTGATGTAATCAATGCTACTGCTACCTATAATAATAATCCTGCATTGGCTAAACTTTATGCTACTGCTGAAAATAAAGCCAAGCGTCCTGTAATAGAATTTTACCCTAACTTACGTTTATTTAATGCCGGTGTTGTAGGTAAAGCTCCAATTGATTTTATTGATCGTAGAACACCTGATGCATTTACTCAAGTATTTGCTCAAGAAAATTACTATCCTGACGTAGAAATATATACTGATTACACTGCCACTATTGATGCTGTATCAATAACACCAATTGTTGCTACTACATTTGTGGTAGGAAGAAAATATAAAATTGCGGCATTAGGTACAACAACACAATTGCAATGGAATACACTTGCCGGCACGACAGATGTTACATATGCAGTAGGAAATACTTTTACTTGTGTTGCAGTTGGTGTAGGTACCGGTACCGGTATTAATTTATCTACTTTTGTACGTATTGCAAGTGCTGATGTGTATCAAAAGGCTGAGTTACCCGGCACCTTTCAAGTTGGTCAATATGTAAATGATTTAATTATTGATCTACCTAGTCAGTTGCCTAGAAATAGTCAAATTACTGCAATAACTGGTACAACTAACCTTATAATAACAGTAGCATGGAATGATGCTCAAGTAGTTTCAGCTTCAACAGACGTTTCATTAATTGCGAATGATACAAATAATGATAGCTATGCATTATTTGATGGTGCAAGAATTGTATTTGCGGCTGATACTAATTTAGCAGTACGTAATAAAATATATATCTCTCGCTTCTCAACCACAGTCGACGGGAATACTCCAACATTGACTTTAACAGAAGCAACTGATGGACTTATTTTACCAAATGAACAAACTGTAACTTTTAGAGGTTATAACTATCAGGGTATGGATTTTTACTTTGATGGTATGCAATGGATAGAAGGTCAACAAAAAACCACCGTAAATCAACCCCCGTTATTTGATGTGTTTGATAATAACGGAATTAGTTTTGGTAATAGAGATATTTACGTAGGTACATCATTTACAGGTAATAAATTATTTGCATATGGATTAGGTGCAGGAATTGACGATCCAGTATTAGGGTTTCCGTTGTTATATAGCTCAGTAGACAATGTGGGTGATATCAGTTTTGATGTATCTTTAAATTCCGCATCATTTAATTATGTTAGTGGCACAACTCCTATAACTCAAAAAGTTAATACAGGATATGTTTATAATTACAGTAGCTTAACAACACTGGTAAGACAATTGGGCTGGCAAACAGCTATTGCCCCTAGCGTACAATATCAAATATTTGAATTTAACTATTACGCTACTAATCCAACAACTACTTATACATGTGATATTGCTAAAATAGCAGATTCGGCGAGTGCATGGCCAACTATACAATTATTTGTAAATAATCAAATTCAATATACTACGGATTATACTGTAGTAACAACCGATACGCAAACAATAGTTACTTTTACTGTACCGGATCCATTAATAGATACAGTAGTTGAAATCTTATTATTAAGTGATCAGGTAAGTGAAACTGCTTATTATAGTATTCCTATTAACTTAAATAATAATCCATTAAATGCCGATGTTACTACTGTAAATGTAGGTGATATTCGTGGTCAATATCAAAGTAGTTTCTATAATAATCCTAATACTACAGGTGAAGTATTTGGTTCAAATAATTACCGTGACTTAGGTAATATGGTTCCGTATGGTAATAAGATTATTCAAAATAGTGCAAGCTTGGTGTTACCGGGTGCATTCTTACGAAAACAAAATCATAGTTTATTCAACGCATTGTTGTATAATAGTAGAGAGTATATTACATTTAAAACGTTACTAGTAGATACAGTTAACAATAGTGAATATAATATTCGTTTATCTCCGGCTACTATGTTAGATGACGCATTAGATAAAATCACTAAATCAAAAACAGATAGTAATAGTTTCTTTTGGAGTGATATGTTGCCAAGTAAGGCTGCATATATTACTAACACCTATAGTTTTGCTAATGCATTAGATGTAAGTATATATCCATTAAGTAAAATATATAATTTTGCTACAGCTAATTATAATGGTGTATTAGTTTATTTGACTACAACAAATGGAATAATTACACAATTAATAAGTGGTGTTGATTATACTATCAGTACCGATAGTCCATCATTAACAGTAACATTAGATTTAGCTCCCGGCGATCAAATTACAATTAAAGAATATAATCAAACATACGGTAGCTATGTTCCTAATACTCCTACAAAATTAGGATTATATCCATCAACAATACCTGAAGTAGTATTAGATACTGCATATAATCCACCTACATACTTTATTGTAGGACATGATGGCTCATATAACAAATTATACGGGGATTATATTGACGGTAAATTAATTGATTTTAGAGATCAGGTTTTATTGGAATATGAAAAACGTATATATAATAATTTAAAATTAAGTAATAATATCCCTATACAAGCATATGAAGTATTACCCGGTTTCTTTAGAGATACTGATTATAGTTATGATGAAATATTACAAATTTATTCAACTAGTTTCTTAAATTGGGTTGGACAAAATAGAATTAATTATAAAACACAATTTTATAGTGCTTCTAATGAATATACCTATAATTACAATCAAAGTGGTAATAAGATAAATCGACAGGTTATTCCGCAAGGTTATTGGAGAGGTATATACGAATATTTCTATGATACTAGTAATCCAGATACTAGTCCATGGGAAATGTTGGGCTTTACAGATCAACCATCATGGTGGGAAACACGTTATGGACCTGCACCATATACAAGTGATAACTTAGTATTGTGGAATGATTTAGCACAAGGTATTGATTGGAACAACGGATATCCGATTGTTATTACTCAAGCAATACGCCCACAATTATTACAAGTATTACCAGTAGATAGTGCAGGCAATTTAGTATCACCTTTTGTATCTATTGTAGGTAACTATAGTAACACATCATTCAACCGTGATTGGAAAGTGGGAGATGTAGGCCCGGCAGAATTCAGCTATCGTAGAAGTAGCTCATGGCCATTTGATTTGATGCGTATACTAGCATTGACTAAACCTGCTGAGTTTTTTAATTTAGGGGTTGATGTTGACAACTACAAATATAATTTAGAATTTAATCAATATCTAGTTAATGACCGTAGTCATTTAGTTATTAGTGATGTAGAAATTTATGGTAACGGTATTGCTAAGACAAGTTATATTAACTGGATTGTTGACTTTGAGAAACAAGTTGGTATTGATGCAACAACCAACATTACTGACCTGTTAAATAACATTGATGTTCGTTTAGTATATCGTTTAGCTGGCTTCAGTGATAAGAATTTATTAAAGTTTTATGTAGAAAAATCTACAGCCAATAGCAACAACAGTAGCCTATTAATTCCGGATGAAAGCTATCAAGTATTACTATATGATAATCAACCATTTGATAGAATTGTTTATAGTGGTGTTGTAGTACAACTAACTAGTACAGGATATAAAGTATTTGGAAATAGTCAAACTAACGCATATTTTAATATATTATTACCAAAAATTAACGGTAATTATGAAAGAGTATCAGTTCAAAGTTTAAGTGTGCAATTAGCTAAGGATTACTACAATACTCCTACTGTAGTTGCATACGGAACAGAATTTTTTACAGTACAAGAAGTGGCACAGTTTTTAGAAGGATATGGTAGATATTTAGCAAGCCAGGGTGTATTGTTTGAACAAATTGAATCTGGCTTAACCGTAAGTTGGAGACAAATGGTAGCCGAATATTTATATTGGGCACAGTCTGGTTGGGAAGTAGGAAGCATCGTCAATATTAACCCAGCCGCTAATTTAATTTCTATCAACAAAGATAGTTACATAGTACAGCCTTTAACATTACAAAGACAAAACTTTGTATTAAATCAAAATTTATATCCAATACAAAGTACGGACTTAAGTATTGTCCGTGACGGTACCCTGTTTACAGCACAACCATTAAATCAAGGTGATACTGTTGCATATGGTCAATTCAACATTAGTAATTTTGAACATGGTATTGTGTTTGATAATATCACATTGTTTAATGATATAATTTATAATTTAACAACTGGGTTACGTCAAAATCGAATAACTGTTCGTGGATCAAAAACAGCAGAATGGAATGGTACAGTTGACGCACAAGGCTTTATACTTAACCAAGATAACATACTTGATTGGAATAAAACAGTCAAATACACTACTGGTAGTATTGTCAAGTATAAGAACAAATACTGGATTGCTCTTACAATTATTCAACCTAAAGAAATATTTGAAGAACGAGAGTGGAAACAAACAGATTACAACGAAATACAAAAAGGATTATTGCCTAACACTAGTACACGTTCTTATGAAAGCACAATATACTATGATGTAAATCGTGCTAACTTAGAGAATGATGCTGACTTATTAAGTTTTAGCTTAATTGGGTATAGACCACGTGATTATTTGGCCCTTGCTGATTTAACGGACATTACTCAAATTAACGTTTATAAAAACTTTATTAAAAATAAAGGAACATTAAATGCAGTAAGTGCATTTAGAGGAGCTAACTTAGCGCAAGGTGGCATTGATTATGATATCTATGAAAACTGGGCTATTAAAGCTGGTGAATTTGGTGGAGTATTAAACAGTAACTTTATTGATTTTAAATTAAATCAAAATCTATTAACTGGAAATCCAAGCATTGTTGGATTAACTAATGGTGTATCTACTAGTGGAGTACAACAAGAAATACCTTTATATAGTTTATATAATTATGGACGTCCAATAACATCTACTGATGTATTGCCTACATTACCAACAGATACTCCTACAGTGTTATTCCCTGATGCTGGTTATGCTAACTTTAATGATATGCGTATTGCGGCTTATTACTATAATAATCTAAGCACTAGCACATCTCCTCGTGGTGTAGTAACACCCCTATCACAATTATATGTAGGACAATATATTTGGTTAGCTGATTATCTAGGTACATGGCAAGCAATGACTCCGATAAGTTTAGGTTCAATTATATTTGCTAAAAACAATCTGAATGGTACCGCTACTATCACATTTAGTAATCCGCACGGTCTATCAAAATATCAACCCTTCGCTATTGTAAACTTTAACGATAGTTTAAATGGTTACTATATTGTTAATACTATTATTGACCTTAATAGTGTATTAGTTAATGTTACGTTAGATCCGACAATAACAACTATTTCTGGTCAAGGTATTGGATTTAAATTCCAATCACAACGAGTTGCTAACCCTAGTGATATTATTAATTTACCTTTATTGAACACAGAATTTGTTAAAAATAAAGTATGGGTTGACACAAACAATGACGGTAGTTGGGCAGTATATCGCAAGAGTATCAATTACGGATATGATTCTGAGTTAGTTAAAGATGGTTCAGAGACATTTGGTAGTGCAGTAGCATATACTGACACCATGGGTTATTTAATTGGTGATGCTGATGCAGGTGTTGCATATAGATATTCTTTTAATGAATTGTTTAATAACTATGAATTAGTACAGACTATAACAGGTTCTGCATCATTTGGTACAACAATTACATATGCTGATGATATATTTGTAGTTTCACAACCTATCGGAACTCCTCGGGTCTACATATATCAATTAGTTATTAACACTTTAATTAATAAATTAGTACCACTAGATTCGGCTATTATTGACCCGATACCACCGGAGCCATGGTCTCCTTATTATATATCTGCACCGGGCGGAGTCACTGATTGGGGTAGTGCATTGGCAATATCCGGTGATCAAAATTGGTTATATATTTCTGATATTGTAAACAATAGTGTACATGCATATTTTAAATCACAAGTAACCGGTTTATATCAAGCTAGTTACATCATTGATGGAGATGCATTGGGTTTAACTACGGCAGGTGATAATTTTGGTTATTCAATCTCAACTGATTACTACGGTGATACTGTTGTTATTGGAACACCTAACAAAAATTATACTAGTGCAATTAATAATTGGGGTTATACTTATGTGTTTGACAGAACAGTTCAAAATTTGGAAGCACAATATACAAGTACTGCTCTTACTCCACAAACATTTAGTTTAGCGTGGTCTCCTACTACAGTAACACAAACTGCTACAGCAACAGCCGGCGCTACTGAAAGAATTACTGTCAGTAGTTCTGCTAGCTTTAGTGTAGGAGATCCTGTTGTATTCTCCGGGACCTTACTATCAGCCGGCGCAATTGCTGCCAATACAGTTTATTATGTATATGATAAACCAACAAGTACTACTTTTAGAATTGCGGCAACACGTGACGCATTAGCTCCTATCAATTTAGCTACTGACACCGGTAGCATGACTTGTACTATACAGACAACACCGTTGTTAATTAATGTTAATGGTACTATAATTACTGATAATAATTATGCAGTTATAGGGTCAACATTGAATATATACAGTGCATTAAATGCAGGTGATATTATAAATGTAAGTGGTAATAATTTTGTATTATCACAAACTCTTACATCTGAAAACACACCCAAGATTGGTGTACAATTTGGTATTAGTGTAGACACAAACACATATGCCACTGAAGTATTAGTAGGAGCACCATTTGAATTAAACAGTTTAGCACAAGAAGGTGCGGTATATCGTTATACCAATGGTGGTGGCAAATACGGTATGGTTATAGGTACTAATGATTGTGCCATAACAACTAATAGAACTATTTTAATAAATGGTTATATGGTAGTATTACCAGCTGGCAACGCAACATCTTCCGCTACTGCAATTAATCAAGCAAACATCACTAATGTACAAGCAACAGCAACCTCAGGTAAATTAATTATTAGTTTAATTGACACCACATTAGCATCAGTTAATGACAAGCTTAATGTAACAGCATTGGCAACTGCAACATGGTCAGAATTAGGATTTAATACTTATACTCAAACACAAATTATTAATGATCCTCATGTGCAAGGTACTACTCAATTTGGTAATGTAGTTAAATTTAATGAATTTAATTCATTTGTTGTTAGCGCACCAACTGCTACACGTTTTGAAGCAACAACATTTGATTCATCTGACGATGAGAATTATGATAATGATACCTTGTTTGATAATAATGCCACTCAGTGGGTAGATTCATATAGAAATGCTGGGGCCGTTTATATGTTTGATTACCTATCAGATTACAATGAATCATTATTAAATTGCGGAAACTTTGTATATGCACAAAGTGTTAATGATATTAATGAAACATACGGTAGTCAACCAATGTATGGACATGCAATAGAGTTTAATAACTCACACGTTGTTATTGGAACACCAGATTTTAAACCAGATACAGTTGCAGGACAAATTGTAACATATATCAATACTATTGGTGCGCCTGATTGGAGTGTTTATAGAAATTCAACTGCAGTAGTCGACACTAGTAGACTTCAAGGAATTCAATTATATAGTGCAATAACTAATAACACATTAGACAATTTAGATTATATTGATCCGTTACAAGGTAAAATATTAGGTTCAGTAAGAGAAAATATTGATGTTGTTTCTAACACTGATCCGGCTGGATATAACTCTCCAAGTGCTAATAAAGGTGCAATGGTTTGGGGAGCCGCACAAGTTGGACAACTATGGTTCAATACAAGTACTACTAAATTTGTTAATTATCATCAAAATAGTGTCGTATATAATAGTAAATGGTGGGGACAAGTGTTCCCGGGTAGTGACGTAACAGTATATAGTTGGATAACAAGTGACGTTCCTCCGGCAGCATACGCAGGTCCAGGTACTGTGTTTAATGTAGATGCATATGCAATTGAATATACATTAAATGCTACCGGTATATTAACTCCGATATATTTCTATTGGGTACGTAATACTAATATAATATTTACCAAACGAGGAAAAACATTAGCTGATAGTATTATCCAATCTTATATTGCATCACCTATAAATTCGGGCATTAGTTATTTTGCACCAATTGAACAAGATATTTTTGCATTATACAATTGTGGTGATAATATTAATGCAAATGATACTGTATTACATATTGGCTTTGGTACAGGCACAAATGATGACGTTTCACATAGTTTATATAATTTAATTCGTACTAACTATGCAGATGACTTCTTACCTGGATTACCTAATACTACTAGGTTAGATGTTCCTGAGTCATTATATGATAGAATGTTGGATAGTTTATGTGGGGTAGATGAATCAGGAGCAGTAGTTCCGGATCCATACTTACCTAAACCAGTACAAAATGGTATATATGCACGTCCAAGACAAAGTTTCTTTGTTAATAGATTCTTAGCATTAAAAAATTATTTGACTTATGCTAATGAAGTATTAGCTCAATATCCTATAACTGAAACACGTAGGTCATTGTTCTTATATACTATAGGTGCAACTAATCTTTCAACTGATCCGGTATACAATACTGATCCATTAACTGATTATTATAGTGTTAACCCCTGGACTGGTTCAATTATACCATTCTACAATACCGCTGATTACTGGACTTATATTAATTGGTGGGCAACTGGATATGATGATAATACTAAATCAGCATTGCAAGTTCCTATATATGCTGATTTAGCAACAATTAATGCTACAGCCGGATTAATTGTAACTGTTACTACTAATGGTGACGGTAAAACAGAAACTTATGTTTATACTAATTTAGATACATGGGAACGTATTGGTTTACAAGACGGTACAATTGCATTTAGTAGTAACTTATGGGATTATGCAACTGCTAGATTGGGATTTGGTGATAATTTCTTTGACACTACTCCATATGATACCTATCCTTCACAAGAAACACGTAGTATTGTAAGAGCATTGAATGAAGAAATTTATACAAATGATTTATTAATTTATAGAAATAAGAGTTTAGTTTTATTATTTGAATTCATTCAAAGTGAAGCCATTGAATCGCAAAATTATTTACCATGGTTGAACAAAACATCATTTATTGATGTGGCACATACTATTCGGGAATTACGTCCAATTGAAGTATTTCAATCAGATAATCAAGATTTCTTAGCTGGTTATATTAATGAAGTAAAACCATATCACGTAGTTGTTAAAGAGTTCTTATTTAAGTATACCGGAACTGATGTATATACGGGCAACATTACTGATTTTGATTTACCGGCTCAATATAATACTGATATACAACAATTTGTCACACCTGAATTAGTATATGCTAATCCTAGTGCAGCCAATCAATATTTATCAACTGACCCAATATGGCAAACTGATCCGTATTCTGAATGGTTTAACAATTACGGATTGAGTATTACGGGTGTTAATGATTATCAAATCACAGTATTAGCTTCTTATATTGCATTAAACACTAGTGCATTTGCAGTAGATAATGCATTTGGATTCCCAATCAACGGTACAATATTAATTGGTGATGAATTGATTGGTTATTCAAGCGTAGATAGAGCTAATAGTACTTTAAGTGGGTTAACTCGTGGTGTACAGGGTACACCAATATCAGCACATATTCCTGGGGAAATTATTACAATTAATTTACCTGCTGTATTGTTATTGAATGGAGGGCGAGGATATACTGAGCCTCCTAGAGTAACTGCATATATTGATACAAGTATATATCCAGCACCAAGAACACCTGCAGTACTACAGGCAGTAATGAATTTAGATTCTATATTGCGTATTGACGTTATTGATCCGGGTTCTGGTTATGCAGTTTTACCAGAAATCATAATTGATCCGTCAATATCAATTACTTTTGCGTCTACTGAAGTAAGTACTTTGACCAATACTATTATATTATATTCACCGTTCTTACAAACAGGTGATTTAATAAAATACACTGTAGGTGCTGATACTATACCAGTTGGTGGTCTAGATACAGATCAATATTATTATGTAAATGTATTAGAAACATCACCTACATTTGTTATAGCACTATACACTAATTATGGTGATGCAATTAATGATAATGATAGAGTAGTATTTTTTAGTACAGGATCTGGTTCCAATAACGTGTTAAATGTTAGTGCTAGAGCAAGTTGTGTTTCAACTTCTATTCCAATAAGAGAAAATCAAATCACGTTACGTTTTGATAGAACAACATATAATTCACAAGTTACTGATTGGCAAAGCGGAGCATTTTATGGTAGTTACTTTGCCGGCACATATCACAATAGTGAACGAGTTTCAAGTTCTAGCATTACTATTGCACCACCCGAGTTTGGATATAATCCACCGATTGATTCTATCTTAGCAAGTGCTCAAGGCGCAACCTTTGAAATTGAAGGTGTTACTAATGATGAAGTATTAACTTGGAGTTCGTTAAATAGAACAGTATCAGCTATCAATACTTCTAATAACCAATTAACTATTACAGCAGTAGATGGAGGTGCTTCACTTATTAATAGCGACACTGATCCAAATCCTACTGTAGGTTTTTATATTGGTATGCCAGTTAAGTTTTCTGGTTCAGTTACTGGTAATATTACAGTAGGTACAACATATTATATTAAGACGTTAGTCGACGGTGATAAGTTTACCTTATCAGATACTATTACTAGTGGAGTTCCAGGATCAGTTGTTTCAATGTCTGGTACAGCTTTGGGCTCTGCTGGATTAACATGTTATGTAGGTGAAGTAACTAATACTGCAATAGTTACACTTTTCTATCCAGGCATATTAGATACCACTGCTACTACAGGAACAGTAAACATATTAACTATACCATTAAATGGTAGTGGGTTAGGCGGAACATACGGATTCTACACTGGATTACCAATATTCTTTACTGGTGATGTATTTGGTGGTGTCATTGAAAACGACCCCTACTACATTACTACTGTAATAAATACAACGACATTTACCATGTCTACCTCATCAGAACCCATAACAATTAATGTAACTGCAACTGCTTCTACTGGTAATTTAATTACATGTACAACTACATTAGGACTTTCTGTAAACAATCCTATTATTTTTACTGATATTAGTGTTGCTAGTGGTTCAACTACTATTGTTGCAGGTACTACTTACTATGTAAGTGCAGTTAATAACAATTCACAATTTGAAATCTCAACAGTTGTTAATGGTAGTTCTATCAATCCGGGTACATCTACATCTACAATGATTGGTACAAATCAAAAAGATACTGTTCAATTAACAACTGCAACTGGTACAATGACATGTAATGTTGGACTACCGGTAAGCCCGGGACAAATTACTGGTCAGCAATTTAGTTTTTATCCTACACAACCGGCAATTTCTGGATTAACAGGTACTAATGGAAATCTTATCACACGTGATATAGTAAGTGCCTTAGCGGCCGGCGACTATTTCGCTATTGATTCTGGATCCGGAGGATTAACAAACGTATATGTTAATATGCCAATTAGAGTAAGTACATTAGGGAGCACACCGTACGGTCCACTAAGTACAGGTACTACCTATTATGTAATTGCCACCGGTACTGTACAAACAGAAGTAACATCTACTTCTGCAGGAAATGTACTAACATGCACCAGTACTGCAGGATTCTATATAAATATGCCTATAGAATTTACGGGATCATCAATTGGTGGCACACTAATAGGCATAGTATATTATATTAAAACAGTAAACGATAGCACACATTTTACAATATCTGAAGCACCTAGTGGAAGTGAATTTGATTTAACTGCCGATAGTGGTTCAATGACATTAACTGGAGAACCGTACGTTCAATTATCAGCTACACTTGGCGGCGGATCAGTTAATGTCGTTACCAATGTGACAACATCATGTGTGATGACACAATACCCCACCTCAACGCCTAGCTTTAATGTAAGTTGGATATTAGGCGGATACCGCGTTGCAATTAATCAAATAAATGCAACTGATCTAGTCGCTGATGAGTCTTACTCTGTTGCATCAATAGGTACTACTGATTTTACTTTGATAGGTGCACCTTCTTCCGCAGTAGTAACCGGAGGGATATCCGGAACTACACTTACTGTTACCGTTGTTAGTTCAGGTAGTCTAGCTATCGGTACATATATTACTGGTTCGGGAGTTACTCTCGGAACGTATATTACTGGATTAGGAACAGGATCAGGCGGAATAGGAACATATACAGTAAGTAATTCACAAACAGTTAGTTCAACTACTATTACCGGACAACCTTCAGTAGGACTTGCCTTTAAGGCGACCGGGACAAGTACAGGTACAGGTACAGGTACAGTAAATGCAATTGGATATGCAATAAATAATACAATTACTATTTTAGGAACTAGTTTAACAGGAGCAACTCCCGCAAATGATTTAATAATGACAGTTAATGCGGTTGGTACTAATGGAGAAATAACATCAATAATTGCGTCAGGTACTCCAATAGAAAATGTAGAACAATATTACTTAAAAGTTATTAGTCCAACAGAATGTGAAGTATACAGTGATTCATTATTGCAAATACCGGTTAGTGGAATTAATTTCCCATATACAACTGGCGATTATGCATTCTTACCAGAACCATTCTACTTCAATCAAAGTATTGTTAAGTATAATAACAGAGTTTATCAATGTATTATTAGCAACAATGACACCGAGTTTATATTTGGTAAATGGGAATTGTTATCTAGCGATAGCAGAAAGCTCAATGCATTAGATAGAATTATTGGTTACTATCAACCAACTGTTAATATGCCTGGATTAGATTTGACACAATTGGTTGATGGCATTACATATCCAAATAGTACTTATTTAGGTAATGCATTTGCCCCAGCAGATACTTTTACATTAGATACAGATTTGCAAGATACTCCGTTTAACCCTACTCAAGTAAATAGTACTTCAATAGTATGGGATGGCGTAAATTATTTTGCACCTGCAAATACACCAACATATTCTGATATAACTTATAGTGTTAATGGAGTTACATGGGTATCTAATAAACTAGCAAATCAACCATTAGCTTTGACCGATATTTTATATGCCGATTCAATATATGTAATGACTAGCCAAAATCAAGCAACTCCTATCTTTGTAAGTAATGACGGAATAGTTTGGACTACTACTGGTTTAGTAAACGGCACAGTTAATATACAAAACACTAGTTTAAATAGTATTGCATATTTTAATGGAGTATATGTTGCAGTTGGTGATGTAATTTTATCAAGCACTAATGCATATGATTGGATACAAAGATATCAGTTTACTAATGTAGAATTGTACGGAGTATCTGCTATATCTATTAACAATTTTGATGGATTTATTGTTGTAGGTACAGGTCCTGATTATTCTGTTATTCCTACCGCATCACAGAGTGTTATATTAAAGAGCTTAGATGGAATAACTTGGACAAACATAACACCATCAGCATCAGCAGAAACATTATACGGTGTATCTAGTGGTAATAACACTATTGTTGTAGTAGGAAATAACGGAACAATCTTTACAAGTATTAACGGTAGTAACTGGAATGATATCAGTACCGGCAGTGCTAACTTAAGAGATGTTGTGTACTCTGCTGATCTTGGATTGTTTGTTGTTGTAGGTGAATCAGGTTTTATTGCGACAACAGACGGAAGCACTTGGAATGTAAGAACATCCGGTACTAGTCAAAATCTAAATAGTGTTATTTGGAATAATGATGCAGGTGAATTTATAATCACTGGTAATAATAATATTATACTTAAGAGTACTGATGGTACAACTTGGACTAGTGGCAATATCTTTGTTACAGATCCTACAGTATATGATGTACAGGGTGATGCATTTACTGCAGGTTACGGTCCAGAAGAATTAGTACCTGGCGTTGTATCTGATAATTTAACCATGATTATAACTACACGTCCTGGAACTAACTGGGATGCAGATATATATGCACATGTGGGATATAACGTAGTTAACTATGAAACTAGTCCAGTAGGATCACAAGTAACATTCAGTTTTGATGGGCTTTCACTAACACCGGCACAAATAGCAGTATATCAAATAAATGGAACTACTAACTTAAGTACAGCAATGATTGGTCCTAATATTTATAGTATAACACCGGATTATACTGTTGATTGGATTAATAAAACAATTACCTTAGCATTACCATTGCCAGCTGGTGATTCTATAAGCATTTACATCTATGAAGTAGGTAATGGTGATCAATTAGAAAAATCTAATTCACAAACTGATCCTATTAGAACTAATAGTGGAACCGGCTTTAATGAGATTTATTTAAATTGTAATTATTCTGCCACTATAACTAGTGGTTCAGGTGTAATTAGACCAGGTACAGAGCCAATTAATGTTATAGCAACACAAACAGAGAGCATAACAGATACTATATTATGTGATGATGTTACTAACTTTACATTAAATGATCAAATTATATTTGAAGGCGATGTGTTTGGTAATATTGTTGCTGCAACTCATTATTATGTTAAAACCATAAGTACTATTACAAAGAAAATTACTATATCTGATAGTCTTGTATTTGGTGTAGCTGGACCAACATTCCAACTAATCAATGACACCGGATCAATGGATATTATTATACAAACAGGAAGTGGTGCGCCATGGACTGATCCTATAGTATATCATAATGGTACTAAACTAGTATTAGGACACACTAATCGGGTAACACAAACTAATGATGGTACAAATACTATTATATGTAATACTACAAATGGTATGTCGGTAAATGATTCTATTGTTTTTAGTGATACAATGTTTGGTAATGATATTATACCACAAACAGTATATTACGTCAACTCAATAATTGATGGCAATGAATTTACTATTCGTGATACATTAGCTCCTGGCAGTGATGTAGTATTATCTGATGCAGTCGGTGGTGCGATAGCAATCACCAATGATTATGCATTTGGTATAGCAGATAATGGTATTTCAGCAAAAATGATTTTTGCGGCACAATATGATGATACTGTGGATTATTTAACTTACACCGTGTTTGGAGAAACATATCTAACTCAATATGGTTATACTATACCGGAAACACAATTAATTGAAGCTGACGGTACCGTTGGTCCGTATACCTTGAATAATTATGTAAGCGGTGATAACCCATTAAATGCAGTAGTTGAAGTGAATGGATTAAGAGTTAATAGCTCTACATATACTATTAATTCAACTGCTAATACTATAACATTTGGATCTGCTGTCACTATTGGAGATATAATTTCAGTGACCAGTTATAATTTAACTAATCGTCAATATTTTAATACACAATATAACTTAACAGGTGCAACAGTATCTGCAATTAGTTATATTAATAATGCTACAAGTCCAGTACAAGTTACTACTGCAACTGCACACGGATTATCAGACACAAATCTTGTAAGAATAGACGGTGTGTCAGGTGCAGTACAATTAAACAATAACACATATTATGTTGATGTTTTAAGTCCTAATTTATTAGGTTTATATTATGATAATACTTTGCTTAATCCTGTAATTGCAATATCCTCATATACAGGTGGCGGATATGTTTGGTTAGATGAAACATTTACTGTAGACAGTGATTGGGAACAAACTGATGTTTCTCGATTATGGGTAACAATAAATGGTTATCGTGTACCATCAAGCGCATTGTATTTGAATGCTAATAATAATCTAAGTATTTTATCTCCGATTACTGGTGCAAATAGCATTACTATTACAAGTATGATGCCAAGTGCTACACCAAATCAACAAGTATATTTACAAAATGTCAATAAGAGTAATACTCCTTCAGTATTCAGAGCAAATACTAATACTAGAACTTGGTTAGTTGCGCCGCTATATGATACTGATTTTACAATTTATGTTGCGGATGTTACTAGATTAACAGATACTGTTGTGCAATATACAGCGGCACCTGGACCATCTGCAGATGGATTATATTATATTGGATTGAACGCTGATAAAAATATTATTTCTCAAGTGATTGTATATAACCAAACTACTGGTACTTATATAGATCCTGCAAATTACACTGTGGTAATCCAAAATATTGCACCAACGTTAGCTATATCTAATCCTACAACCACCGTAATTACAGCAGGTGACAGTTTAGTAATTACTACAATTGAGGGCAATTTGGTATATATTAACGGAGAGCAAATCAAATTTACTACAGTTGATTTAGCCGCTAATACATTGTCTGGACTACAGCGTGGTACAAATGGTACAGGGGCTCAAACATATATTCCGTTATATACAGAAGTATTTGGCATATTGTCTAATAATTTACAACCTTCCTCAGACTATACACTAACATGGAATAGCTACGTTTATAATCCTACAGAGGGAGATCCATTGCAAATTAGTGATACGGATCCTGCAATTTTCTTAAATACGGATGTATCTTAAATGATAAATAAATATATGAACAATAATACAGAAGAAAATAAGACTAAACCTGTACAGGAATATGGTCCTAAACCTGACGAACATGGCGGGTTTTACTTCTCATCTCATATAAAAATAACTGATCCAAATACAAAAGAAGTTTTGGTTCAAAAACGGGGCGATAACTAATGTCAGTAATAACACTATCATATAAAGTAGAGGGGTTTTTAAAGATTTATGACCCAAATTCCGGAGAAGTTTTAGTAGATAAGCATAATGCTATTAACTATGAGAACATGTCCGAAGCCATTGCTGACACATTAAGTAGTCGAGGTTATGGAGAAATATATCAGATGGCATTTGGGAACGGCGGTGCAAGCGTAGATGAAACAGGTGTAATCACATATCTACCCCCAAATACTACTGGTCAAAATGCGGCCCTATATAATCAAACATATGCTAAGATTGTTGACGATACTAGTGTTTTCAATTTAGATCCTACAAGAAATAAAATGACAGTTTCTCATACCACTGGTAGAGTTTATACTGATATTTTAGTACAATGTTTATTAGATTACGGTGAGCCTGCAGGACAAAATGCATTTGACAATAGCACACAAACTGATTCATCATATATTTTTGATGAATTAGGTCTATTAGCAAATTACGGTACAGATAGTAACGGTAATGTGCTTACACGCCTTTTAACTCACGTGATTTTTCACCCAGTTCAAAAGAGTTTGAATAGACAAATTCAAATAGATTATACAGTCAGAATCCAAAGTCTGACAAATTTAGTGACAATTTAAGATAAATAACAGAATATTGGGGTAATTTAATATGGCATATACGATTGTAAAAAGTGATGGAACAGTACTAACAACCATTGCTGACGGTACTATCAATACGACAAGTACATCACTGGGCCTACCGGGCAGAAACTATGCAGGGTATGGTCAATCACTTGATACTAACTTTGTTCATGCAATGGAAAACTTTGCAGATTCTTCTCCTCCTTCAAATCCTCTAAGAGGCCAATTGTGGTTTAATACTAACACTAGCACACTATTAGTTTGCCCAGCAGATAATACTACTAATGCAAATGCATGGTTAACATTAGCACAATCAGGTGGATCAGGAAATACAACGTTTGGTTCAGTAGTTGTTACTGGTAACTTACAAGCAAATAATATTATTTCAAATAATGCAATTATTGGAGATACAATAACTGTTCGTTTGGCAACTGTTACTGCTAATGCTTCTATAGCAAATGCTAATGTTACCGGGACAGCTAACATTGCAACATTAAATACAACAAGTATTACTAGTGGATCTGCAATTACAGGAGCTAATATTACAGGTACTTGGACTGTAACCGGTGGTTTATCAGGTAACTCATTAGTAGTTGCAAATGGTAATATCTATACTAGCGGTATTAGAGCAAGCAATTACTATTATGCTAACGGAGACCCATTCAACCCATCTGGTACATATAACAATGGTAATGTATTTGATTATCTAACAGGATCAAATGCGGTAGCACAATTTACAGGAAACATTGCCCCTACTAAAATTACAACAAGTAATATCGCAGGTGGCGGCACAATTTTTGGTATTTGGACATTGGGTGCAAGTGCAAGATTAAATGCTACATATGCTGACTTGGCAGAACGATTTGAATCAGATGCACCATACGATGCAGGTACTGTGGTTGAATTAGGCGGTGATGCTGAAATTACTGCAGTAGTAAATGAATTAAGCGAAGATGTATTTGGTGTTGTTTCAAACACAGCGGCTTATTTAATGAATGCATCGGCCGGCGATGATGATTCTCACCCTGCAGTAGCTGTAGGTGGTCGAGTACAAGTTAAAGTTACTGGTAAAGTCCGTAAAGGTCAACGTCTAGTCTCAGCTGGCAACGGTATTGCTCGGGCGGCCACAGAAGGCGAAGCAACATCATTTAATGTGATTGGTCGTGCGTTAGCTAATAAAACTACAGATGATATTGGTACCGTAGAAGCATTTGTTTCAATTAAAGGATAATAAATGACTTACGCATTAAATGGAAATATTCAAGCATCAGATTATAATACACTGGTAGGTGGTAATCCTACAACTACTATTAACACTCTTAATGCTACTTGGGGAACGGGTGGTGCAACTGCCGGGTATGGCCAAACAGCAGAAGCAAATGTTGCAACGGGTGATCTAGTAGCCGCTACTAAATGGGCTAATCTTGTTAATAAAACAGCTAGCGCCGCATCACATCAGGGAACCACTATTACTAGTGTTTCTGCACCTGTTACTGGTGGTAATGTAACTTATCTATCCGCTATCCCTACTAATCTAACTACGATTTATTCTAGTAGAACTAATGCCGCAACACAAGGTGCAACAAGTGCTAATACAGCAACTTATGCTAGTACATGGTCTTCTGCATTGACATTCACACATACTGTTACTTTTGCTAATGGTGATGCCGCACGATATTTCTTTAATTCAGGTGGGCAACTAAAATTAACATGTACACACGCCAATAGTAGTGCTGGAATCAATTTGTTGTTTAACGGATTAGCTAGCAATGTTGGAACAGTTGTTATGAGTTCACCTACATCAGGAGCAGTAACAATTTCAGGTACCTCATTTAATGGTATTACTAAAGTAGCCGGCGGTGGATCAACACCCACAATCAGCACTAATTCTGGTTACTATGCAATGACAATAAGCAATGCAAATGTGTTCACTCAAACTGCATCAACTGGCCCATTGGGTTATCTAAGCACATTTATTCGTGTTATTGCTAAATCAAATGGTTCACAAGGCTCAAATGGTGATGCAGGTAGTGTAGTAACATTGTACACTGTATGGGATGAAGTCCCGGATGGTTTAGTAGTTGGTACAGGGTCTACAGTAACTGTTACAGCACAAGCTCCAGAAACAACATATTTGGCAAACAGTTGGGGCACAATCTCTGTTGCAGGGTCTGTAACAGGTTCATAATTTTTAAGGGTAGTGTTGTATCCATCTAAATACTCGTAGGAGTCTATATGGATACAAAGTCATTAATAACCGAAGCCAAAGCCCGCTTCAATCACAATTCCGCAAAAGCCTATTTAAAAGACAAATACGACAGCAAATTAATTGTTGCCTCACAAGATGGTCTTTGGCGTGCTGACCAACAAACTATTTCTTTTCTAAATTCAATGACCGATGACAATTATGTCATTATGATTGATACGTTCAATAACACAGTACAAGTTAACCGTGAGCAACTATTAGAAGTATTAAAAACTACATATAATACTGTTATGCATGAATGGTATAAAGAATGGACTGAATTAGAGAAAAACCGATGAGTAAAGGCGCATTATTATTTGCGTTTAATTCACCCAAGTACAACTACTATGAAATGGCAGTTGCTACCGCTAAACGCATTAACCATTTTTTAGATTTGCCTGTTACTGTAGTGACAGATGTAAGTTCTATTCCTGATATCACAGATTATGTCTTTGATAACACTATAACCATAACACCCGATAAGAATAACAGGCGTGATTGGGGTATATGGATTAACAAGGGTAGATATCAAGCATTTGAATTAAGCCCATACTCTGAAACATTGTTATTAGACACAGATTATATGGTAAATTCAACTAAGTTATTAACAACATTTGAATTGCCCACTGATTTCTGCTGTCACGATACTACTAGCTTTTTAATGCATCCGGGTGTTCCTCAAGAAATGTTAAGCGTATATAGTTTTAATACGTTATGGGCTACTGTAGTTAACTTCAAAAGAACCAAACGCTCAGAACAAATTTTTGACTGTTTAAAACTGATTCAAAATAACTTTGAACATTACGCTAATATACATGGATTCATTTCTTCTACTTTTAGAAATGATTATGCATTAACATTAGCGACTCGAATTGCTAACGGACATATTATGCCAATTGAAGATATAATCCCTTGGAATTTAGTTCATGTAGGAAAAAACACCAGTATTTATAGAAACAATGATACTATATTTAATACAGAATATACGGTAATGTTTGATAATTGGCAACGTGGTAAAATTCGTAAAGAATATAATACTATCAAAGATACCGATTTTCATGTTATGAATAAAGAAAACTTTATGGAGCTAATAGCATGACTAGAGGATTTGTAATAATGGCGCAGGATACTGCTACAACAAGTTATACTAAATGTGCTGACGCATTGGAAAAAAGTATAAAACGTGTTATGCCTAAGGCTAATGTAACTATAATTACTACTGATATGTTGCCACATGGTGATTTAGCGCCAAAAGAAAATTGGAAATTAATCAATGATTGGCAAGTATATGAAGCAAGCCCATATGATGAAACTATTAAATTAGAAGCAGATATGTATATTCCACGTAACATTGAACATTGGTGGGATATTTTATCTAAACAAGATGTAGTGGTGTCAAGTTCTATTAGAAATTTTAAACAAGAAATATCTGATATCAGGTTATATCGTAGATTTATTGATGATAACAATTTACCTGATGCGTATAATGCAATAACATATTTTAAAAAATCAGATACTGCAAAACAGTTTTTTGATATTGTAAGAAATGTTTTTGAAAATTGGATTGAGTATAAAAATATATTAAAGTGTAATCCCAAAGAACTAGCTACCACAGATTGGGCATATGCTATAGCATGTCATATTATGGGCGTAGAAAAAACTATGATGCCTACCTTTACAGAAATGTCAATGATTCACATGAAACAGTATATTAACGGCACCCCAACAGAAAATTGGACTGACACTTTCATATATGAATGTTTACCCAATCAGATTAGAATTCAAACTATCCCACAACAATATCCATTACATTATCATATAAAGAGTTTTAGTGATAAAATATTAGAAAGTATCAAATGACTACTGAAAAAGATTATATCATATTATGGGAACAACCTAAACTAGAACCACCGGAATTTAGATTGTATTACGATGATAAAGGTAATGTACTCTCTTACAGCGGGGATAAATCAGGTACAGGTAATTACATTGTTATTGATGCTATTACATTTGCGGCCGCAAGACCTGATATTAGAGTTATTGACAATAAAATATCAACAGTTGCACCTAATGCAGTAGTACATAAACTAATGCCAAATGATAATGAAGGTATAGATTGTCATCCCGAAGATATAAGTTTAATAGTTGATAGCACATATACTGATAGAAAACAAAAATGGAAATTAACAACGTATGAACTCTGATGATATTATAGATGTAGCTGATTTAGATTGTGTCTATCTTAGTTATGATGAACCACAGAAAGAAGAATTCTGGCTTAAGATTAAGAACATGGTGCCATGGGCTAAAAGAGTAGACGGGGTAAAAGGTAGTGATGCGGCACATAAAGCAGCCGCAATTGTAAGTAATACTGAACGTTTTATTCTGATTGATGGGGACAACATGCCTGAAGAAAGTTTCTTCAACATGCAATTAGATTTTACTGATAAAGACCCTATATACAAAAAAGCACAATATCGTTGGAAAGCTATTAATAACATTAACGGATTACGTTATGGTAATGGTGGCATGAGTTCATGGACTAAGACTTATGTAATGAACATGGAAACACATGAGAATCAACGAGATGGTGATGTATCACGTATAGCTGATTTTTGTTTAGATAGTAAAGATAATATATATTGGGCGATGTATGATTGTTATTCTACGACATATCCTAACCATACCCCATTTCAAGCTTGGAGAGCTGGTTTCCGTGAAGGTGTAAAGATGGTTCTTGATAAAGGATCTAAACCCAATGTAGATGCATTAAAAGAAACAGTAGCAAGTCGCAATCTAAACAATTTAACTATTTGGCATAATGTAGGTAAAGATGTTGAGAATGGCATGTGGGCCATATATGGTGCACGTCTTGGCACTTACATGACCATGCTTACTGAATGGGACCCGATCAATGTACAATGGTTTGATAACTATACCGTGCTATGGGAAGAACATGCACATAGAGATCCTGAACGTGAAGCAACATTGTTAGGTGAAACATTACATGCTAAATTAGGATTGCCAATGTGTTTCTTTGATGTAGATCAAAGCAAATTATTTAAACGTCACTATAGTGCTGATAAGTACAATATGGGTCCATTAATTAAAGAGATGGATGTTATCAGAAAAATAGAAGGATGGTAATGGATAAAAATAATAAAAGTTTTTGTGCAGTACCCTTTGTAAGTACAATGATTAATACCGATACAACTATTCGTTATTGCTGTATGGTAAAAGGTACTCTTAATAAATTAAAAAAACCAGACGGTAAAAGCTTTTACACTTGCAAAGATAATTTCATACAAGAGTCTTGGAATTCACAAGATATGCGTGATATTCGTAAAGCAATGATTAGCGGTGATAAAATAGAAGGTTGCAATGTCTGTTATATGCAAGAAGAAAATGGCAGAACAAGCAACAGACAACACTCTATTAATGAATGGAAATGGAGATTAGGTGAAACAGAACTTAACTCCCGTGTCCAACAAGCCATTGACAATGATGGTATTGTGTACGATGAACCCGTATACTTAGATTTACGATTGGGTAACTTGTGCAATCTAAAGTGTAGAATGTGTAATCCATGGAACAGTAGTCAAATTTTTAAAGAACACTCTCAAATTGTAGAGAATGACAAAGAGTATGCCGAAGTTTGGCGTAAGACTTTTGGTAAATTTCCCGTAAATATTATGGATGACCAACCCTGGTTTGACCACGACATTATGTGGGACCAAGTTATTAGTTTGATTCCTAAACTTAAAAAAGTATACATGACAGGTGGAGAACCAACTCTCATTAAAAACAATTTTAAATTTATGCAAAGTTGTATTGATCAGGGCAGAAAAGATATACTATTGTTCTTTAATACAAATTGTACAAATATAAACAAAAACTTTTTAGAATTGATTAAGCAATTTGATAATGTCAGTATAAATGCTAGTATGGATGGTATAGGATTTGTCAATGAGTATATTAGAGCACCTAGTGATTGGACTCAAATAAGCAATAATATTGAATCACTTGCACAATTACCAAATGTACATTTAGGTATAACTCCTACCGTTCAAATCTACAACATTTTTAATCTTGTTGAAATTCTACGATGGGTAGAAGAATTGAGTGTCAAATATAGTAGAGAAATTTTTATTGATTTCCTAATCAATATACATCCGCATCATTTAAATGTTAACATCTTACCTGATCATATGCGTCAGCAAGTGTTAGATGACCTACTAAAATACAAAAGCCGTCATATGCATTCACATCCTATGATGACTGGGAACAGCTTAGAAGGTGTTATTGGATTGTTACAACAGCCAAGATCATCTAATTATGAAACAGAATTAGAAAAATTTAAACAATATACACTATCATTGGATAAGCATAGAAATCAAAATCTAGCTGATGTAGATGTTAGATTAATGGAATTACTAAATGTTTGATAAAGAGAATTTTTGTATCCAACCCTGGATACATCTTGCTACATGGAATGATGGTAGCGTTCCATTATGTTGTGTTGCTACTCCGGAATATGAGTTAAATCTTAACAATATTACACCAGCTGAAGCATGGAATAGTACTCAGTTTAAGGCAGCAAGATTAGCATTTTTAGAAAACAAAAAGATTCCACAATGTAATAGCTGTTGGAAAGAAGAAGCTAGTGGAATTAAAAGCCATAGAATTATAGAAAACAATATATGGCAAAGGCATTTAGGTAAAGAGTTTTTAGAAAATTTAGTACAATCAACCGACACTGATGGATCCGTCAAACACAATCCCATCACACTTGACTTGCGGTTAGGTAATACTTGTAATTTACAATGTGTTATGTGTAGACCAAGAGATAGTAGTAAATGGTTACAAGATGCTAAAAAATTATCAATAATTTTAGAAAATCACGATGCAAAGGGCGATTGGAATTATAAAGCTAATAGTATATCAAATACTGATTGTTTTGATTGGTTTGAAAAAATTGAAACGCAAGATTCATTAACTGAATTTATGGGAGATATTCGTCACATCATATTTGGTGGAGGCGAACCTTTATTAATCAAAGACCATGAAAAATTAATCACAAAGTTAGTAGAGTCCGGTGCAAGTAAAAATATTGTAATACGATATCATACAAATGGAACTATATTAAATCAAAAATTTATTGATTTGTGGAGTAATTTCAAAGAAGTAGAAATAATGGTAAGTTTAGATGACTGGGGTTCCCGTAATGAATATGTAAGATATCCTGCCCAATGGGATGTAGTCTCAGCTAACTTAGATAGATTAGATGAAACTCCTAATAATATAATCGTTAATTTATTAACAACTGTACATGCAATGAACATATATAATCTTCCAGATTTTGCTATGAACATAATCAACCGTAAATGGAAAAAGATTTGTAAAAGAAATGAAGGATTATTTGCTATTGGTACTACACACTGGCCACAATATATGTCTACTAGAGTGTTGCCTAATACTGTTAAAGAAAAAATAGTTGAATATTGGAACACATTTGATGAGTTAAAACATAATAAAAGATGGGCAACACGGATTGTACCTCAATTAGATTTTATGAACCAATTGGATGAAAGTCATAGGTTTCCTAGTCTACTAGATTATATTGAAAAATTAGATTCAATTAGACCAATTCACTTTAGTCAACAGTATAAAGACTATTATGAAATTTTAAGGAGTTAACATGGACATTTGGGACAGAAGTAAAATATTAGAAATTATATGTCAAAATTTGCAAACTAAGGATGAATTAAAATTATATTACACTATAACTTCTACTGACATTGCTAGTAGATGGGTAGGCCTTGTAAATAAAAATAATGAGTTAAACAATAAATTAAGATTTAATTATAGAAAAATTCTTAGTGATGCAGAGATTGAGGCTCAATTTTTAGAATTTAAATCAAACATTGAATATATTAATGCCAACTATGATATACTATTACCTGAAATCACTAGTGTAGAAAATGTTAAATTAAATGCCAATGTGTTAAATGATTTACATGAACAGTTTGAAGTATACGGTGATAGATTAGAAGCATTTATACAAGAAGGGTATTTTAATAATCCTAAAGCAAGCCCTAAGTATAATCCAGTATGGCCAGGAGATAGCCATAATAAAATATTACATGAAGCATTTTTAAGAATCAACGAACAGATCCATAATTTTGAAGCAATATTACGCACATGGGACAGACGAACTAAATCTATATGTACTTGTCTAGTTGACTTTATGCCCAACAAGAAACCCGAAGAGGTGTTACCGGGTGATTATTTACATTTGCCATTAAAACCAGAAGATTATATATTGTTTGATGCCGAGCATCATTGGGGTTGGTTATATCTTGGGTATAATACATTAGGTAAACATTGGCAAAGTGCGTGTAATGATAATGATATAGAAGTTGTGCGTAGGAAACAAATTCGTCCACAAGAAAGATTTGCTGCCGAAATGTATATGAGTTTTAGAGGAGATACACCTCACTATGCTAGAATAGCATTAAATAAATGGTGGGTTGATAATGATTTTTCTGAATTTATTGATCCCGATCTTAAATTAAAAGATTTAGCCCTAGGATTTATTCCAATTGCCCAACTTGAAAGTTATGCTATAAACAATCAATCTATAGTCAATTTGTCAAAATCACAAGATATTGCTTCATGGAATTTAAATGTATGGAGCAAGTTTAATAGTATTAAAAGTGTTAAGGTTATTAATAAATGAAAAATTATCCACAAGAATTGTTAGATTTTTATAATGCAAACAAGTCATTTAATAGTCCCATGCATAACTCATATTCAGAATCGTACAACGACTTAGAATGTGCCTACTACCCTATCAACTTTGGGTTTGATACAGAGGTATTATTAAACGAATGCCAATCAGTGGATGACCTTTATTTTAATCATCGTGGGCAAGATAAGAAAAAGGGTTATGGTCATGAAGGCTGGCAGAGTTTAACATTGCACGGGATTGATAAACATAAAACAGAGCATTATACTAAGTATGGATTTACATCGTTAGAAGAAGCGGGATATCATTGGACTGATGCATGTGAGAGAGTTCCAAACTTAACTAAATTTTTGCAATCGTTGCCATATAAATTATTTGACCGAGTTCGTATAATGAGATTAGCACCCGGTGGATATATTATGCCACATACTGACGGACCGGGTAGAATTTTCAGCCCATTGAATATAGCTATAAATAATCCAGAGGGTTGTGAATTTATATTTAAAAACAAAGGTGTTGTACCATTTAGTCCGGGATATGGAATGGTTATAGATGTAGCAAAAGAACATATTGTGCGAAATGATAGTGATGAGCCAAGATATCATATAATAGTACACGGGCATTACTCAGAGGATTTTTTTAAGTTATGAAAATTATTAAAGTAGAACAGAATAATAAAAGATTATTACATCTAACATGGATCATTAACAATATATGCACTAATGCATGTTCTTATTGTCCAAAAGATTTGCATACCGGAACCAATCATAATTATGAGTGGGAAAATGCAAGAAAATTCTTTGAACATTTATTTGAAAAATATCCTGAGGTTCATTGTTCTGTTGCGGGTGGTGAACCGAGTGTTAGTCCATTTTTACCAGAACTAGTTAAAATTTTTCATGACCGCGGCCATACTATCGGGATAACTAGTAATGCGGCTAAACCTGCAAGATATTGGGCAGAAATATCGCCGTATCTTAGTTATATTTCTTTTTCATATCACCCTGAATTTCCAGATTCAAAATTTGTAGAAAAAGCAAAAATTGCGTCTGAATCTACTTCAGTAACAACTAGAGTTATGATGCATCCCAATCATTGGGATCATTGTGTTGAAATTTTTGAAGAACTTTTAAAAATTAATTCAATAGTAGTAGAAGTAGTAAGAATCATTGATTGGGGCGGAGGCTCGGATGCATCAGCAAGTATATATTCAGATGAGCAAATTGAATGGTTTGCTAAAAATGATAACCGGGGATTTGCTAGAATTAATTATATTGGATCTGCTAATAAAAACATTAAGGCGGCCGATATTGACAGTAATTATCATTTTGATGACGGCAAAGTTACAATGATATCGAGTGTAGTATCATTAATCAATGAGGGGTTAACTAACTTCTACGGTTATGAATGTGAAATTGGATTACGTAGTCTTTTTATAAATCACGAAGGTACAATTTATTTAGGAAATTGTAATCAAAATGGTCCTATAGGACATATCAACAATCCTGAAAATATTAAATGGCCTAGTAGATCGGTTATATGTACTAAAACATTATGTCACTGTACAACAGATGTAGCTATCAATAAATGGGAAATGTAATGAGTTACACAACAATTATACAAGATAAATTATTACTAGCAACTAAAAAAATACTGTATGCAGTTGTCGACCAAGCAGAGGTTCGTCACAAACATAATCAATTATTTTCAAAGATGTTTGAATTGACATACGGGATGACAGTCAGATTAGCATCGTCATGTGTTGACGGAGATGTAAAATATTTTGACAATATAGATAGTGCTATGGATAATAGTGCTAATTACGATATTGTAATTATTCAATCTATTGGAAATTTTATAAATCGTAATAGATTTTTTAGTGAATTAGATAATTATATTGTTAACAATCCTAATTTTTTTCTACTTGCATTCACCCTAGATTGGCAATCAGAAAAGGGCACCGGTTGGATAGAATGTCACAACCAAATGATGGTTGTAAATGTAAAATCTTGGAATCAATTAAATAAACCTAAATTTGGCGGTTGGGAAACAGTAACTGAAGAACTACCTAACTATACCCGTTCTGTTGAAAACTTTCACGACAACTATACTCCTTTTTGGATTCAGGGTGCGCCTGGCACTAGTACCCATACACGTACAGCACAGGGTTGGAATTTTATTAAAACTGCCCTAGCCGCAGGATATAAAATTGATAACTTTACTGAAGAAATGCGTTTATGTAGACTGTTTGTTTATCCAGAACATGACTCAGATAATCTATATAATGCCTTCATTGAAAAAAACAATACATTAGTGACTAATTCAAATCAGAGGAAATGGATTAAAAGTATGCTTGGTACTCCTCCTGTCATTTGGATTTTTAATAGTGAGTATTATAGATTTTCTATAGACATGAAGAATGTTGAGACTTATATTGGTCCTGCTGCCGGCTTCAAGTATTTAGATTTTTTAAACTATAATCGTACCGGTAATTTTATATTTTATGATTACCATGAAGGCTCTTTAGATTGGATTAAAAAATTAAAAGATACATGGGATGGTGAGAATTTCTATCAATATCTACAAGCACAACCGGATGAAGTTAAACAGCACTATAAATTTATACACGGTAATAAGTTTAATAAAGAGAATATTGAAAAAAACTTACAAATATTATTTAAAGAATTTGGTGGAGAACAAGAATTTAAAAGATTATGGAGAATCTTTAAGTTATCAAATGCTACCTTTATTAAAATTGATTTATTTAATAAGGAAGAACTTGCTCATTTGATAAACTTAACTAACGATAACTCTATATTTTTTAATTTTAGTAATATATTTGCTACGGATTTTACCTTATTGAATAATACTATTAAAGAAGTAGATGACATTTATCATAATTTCCTCACTGAGGTAAAAAATAAATTTACAAATGTTATACTATACGGTAGTAGTCCTGACGGAAAATGGCAAACATTAAACGATAATAAGACAGTGATAAATGTACATAATGATAATCCTACAGACACTCCTGTTAATACTGCAACTACCTTGTTTAATTCAATGACTAAAAATCTTGTATCAAAAAATTTAATTAAACCTTTAACTTTTATTGATGTTGGATGTAGTAATGGAATTTTCCCCAAATTGAGAAATTTTGAACACTTGTTAAAGGGATTAGGGGTTGATCCTATTATTGAAGAATGTAGTCGATTACATTCAATAGAAAATAATCCAGATATTAAATATATACCCATTTTTATCGGAACCGATAATGTGGCGGTAGAGGTATGTCATAATGAAAAAATCGTTCCATATGAGGGAACTCCATGGAATAGACTATCCACTAGTCAATTTACATATATAAGGAATAACAATGAATAATCCATTATCATTAACAAATGATTGGAAACACAGCAAATTATCTACCAGGTATATTACAGTAGATGATCTTGCAAAAAAATATAATTTAGAAGATTTAGATTTTATCAAGATTGACACCGACAGTTATGAATTTAACGTATTAATGTCCGCAAAAAATGTAATAAATTTTTCTCCGGTATTGGGTATTTACATTGAGGTGAATTTTATAGGTAACGGTAATGAAACTAATACTTTTCATAATATTGATAAAACTTTGCGAACCCTGGGGTTTGAATTATTTGATATTTGTGATATTAATAAATATTCGGCTGCTACCTTACCTACACCATATAACCATGTAGGTTTTGCAAATAACATATATGGTAGAATTTTACAAGGAAATGCACTATACTTGAGAGATCCGTGCACTTTAAAAGATATAGTATGGTCTTTACCGATAAAGGATAAATATAAAATTGATATACAAGTCGCTAATAAAGGATGCAGTGCGGAAAGTCCTAAATGTCCAGAACTATCTCCCGATAAATTATTAAAACTAGCTTGTTTGTTTGAAATTTTTGATATGCCTGATCAGGCGGCAGAAATACTAGTTACTTATCGTAGTGAATTAGAAAATTTAATAGACGTTGATGAAAATTTAGATATTTTGACAAAAGAATTAACCGGCAAAGATATCACATATAATGAATATATCTCTACAGTAACGGAAGAATCGTTATTACCGGGACAAAAATTTGGAATAGTAAAATGATTAATATAAATTTTGTATTTGATAAAATAGAAAACGGAGATCCTGTTGAAAATATTGTACCATGTAAAACTCAATATGAGGAAACTTGGTCTTATTTTAACCCCTGGTTTGGGGAAAATTACCTTATCAAAGATATTATAAAATATAATAATGATATAGATTTAAAATATAATATTAATTTTATTACCACTAAAGATTTAGTAAACAAAAATTATAGAGGCTACAAAAATTTTTATATTATTAGATTGCCAGACGAATTATTTTTTTCAATGTGGCCAGTCGCATATATTCCACGATCAATAGTTAACGAAATTAATAGCGGCAATGTAACACTAATCATTGCTAATTTTTTCGGTCACCCTCTGTTTGTCCCGGAGTTAATTACTTGTAAACTTACTTTAAGAAATTTAAAAGAACACTTATACCTCAATAAAATACATAATTTAAATTATGTAAAAATATGGATTGGATGTGAACAAGACACCATGGCCTCTTGGTCTGTTGGAATTACTCAAGAATTTGCTGTTGATCGGCTATCTCATCAATATGGTGCAGAATTTGGTCCGACTAATTTTATTGGTCTTCCTGAAGTTTTGGGAGTCAATATTTATGAAAAATGTATAATACCACGGCTTCAAGACATTGATGTCAACCCAATAAATGAGTATGTTGAACATAAAGATAAATCGCATGTGTTTCTTTTTATGAATAGAAGTCCTAGATTTCATAGATATTTAATGTTTAAAATACTGGAACAACTAAAGACGCTAGACTATGCTTTGTATAGCAGTATGTCTTACAGCATGAGTGACAGTGCTGTATTAAGCGTCATGCCAGAATACATTGATTATTTAGAACAATTAAAAATATCCAGTAATGTTAAATTTAACGAGTTGCATGATTATTTAATCAATAATCCTAATATGCCTGATCGGGAATTACCCAATGATGATCTTAGGGATTTTACTGGAATCGTAGTATCTCAAAGTTTGCAAAATTTTAAAAATACTTATTTTAGTGTAATTACAGAAACTGGAACATTGTCTGAAAAAACGTTTAAAACAATATTTTACGGTCATCCATTTATAATAGTTGGATACCCCGGTAGACTTGCCGCTCTTAAAAGTTTAGGATATAAAACGTTTGATTGTGTATTTGATGAAAGCTACGATCAAATGGACTACCACAGCATCGAAAAATATATGTGTATTGCAGAACAAATTCAATACTTTTGTACAGATGAAGGAAAACAAAAATTTATTGATAAAATGCCAGAAATTGAAGAAGTAATACGACATAATAGAAATTTGTTCTTAACAAAAGACCATTATGAAATCTGGGCAAAACTTTAACCGTATTGTTTTACTTCTCTAATCGGGTCATTTAGTTTTTCCGCAATCTTGTTCTTAACAACATATCTTTCGTTGTTAATATTGCGAATTTCAATGGCTCGGCGAGCAACTTCCTCAACCGGATACTTATGCTCAACTGTAAACTTTTTAAAATCATTTTCACGGTCCCAAATTTGACTGTGAATTTCTTTTAAGTCTGCTAATTCTTCTTTAATAAGTTCCATATCATAATCAGTTAGTTGCTCTCTATAAAAGTCTAACTCTGGCTTACAATCTAGCCCCTTATCAAATTTTAAAGATGCAATACAATACTTGTCTACGATTTCAATCAATGCTAATTTATACATGAATAACTCCTGTTAAATGTTATTTATATAGGCTCATAAACCCATCTACTTTTTCACCGATATAAGCAATCTGTTCCGGAGTAATTACAGGGCTAGTACCATGAAAGTATGTGTTAGTCATAGTAAAAGTAGCAACAGGGAAATTATCTTTTGCTTGTTGAGGATCCATAATATGTGAATATGCGGGCTGTAACATTATATTGCCTGCAAAGTATGGACGAGTTTGTATTAAGTTTTCTTCCAAATAATCTACAATATCACTGCGTTTAAAAGGAGCATCTTTGCGAATAGTTAATGGGAACGCAAACCAACTAGGATCTGATTTAGCCTGTGCTCTTGGCAAGTGAAAATATTCTTCATACTTAGAATATATGTCAAATAGTAACTTGTAATTTCTTTTGCGTAATGAGTGTATATCGTCTAATTTTTTAAGTTGTTCTAGTCCCATTGCACCTTGTAATTCAATTGGTTTTAAGTTGTAACCAATCTCATCGTATACATATTTATGGTCAAAAATTTCACCGGGCATTGTAGGAATCCATTCATTGAAGCGTTTCCCACAACTACCACATTTTAATTTATTTGCTTCTGGGCCTACACAGTAACATCCCCTACCCCATTCTCGGAATGATCTTAACAACACTTCTTGTTCATAAGTATTGCAGGAGACAAAGCCACCTTCACCCATAGTCATATGATGTGCTGGATAGAAAGAGCATGATGCCATCTCACCGAATGTCCCTAATGGTTTGCCGTCGTAAGTAGAACCTAGTGCATCACAACAATCTTCTAATAGAATCATATTGTATTTTTCAACTAGTTCCATCACACGATCCATATTAGGTGGATTACCTAATACATGAGCAAAAGTGATTACACGAATATCATGTTTTTTGATTAATTCTTCTGCATGTGTTAAATCTAAGTTAAGTGTGTCTAGTTCAATATCTACAAACACTGGCTCGAATCCTACTTGCAATGTAGGATTAAGTGTTGTTGGGAAACCTGCAATAGGCATTAATACTTTAGTACCTTTAGGTAAATTATATCCACGCTTAGAGGTAAGCGATGCCATCATTAACAGATTAGAGCTTGAGCCTGAATTAGTTAGTATTCCAAAATTCTTACCAAAGTACTTAGGGAATTTCTTCTCAAACTCTACTGATTTTGAGCCCATAACAAGCCAGCCGTCTAGTAATGTTGAAACTGCTGATACAATTTCATTTTCATCAAAGTATGGGCCAGCGTAGTTTACAAAATCTTTACCTGCTATCCAAGTTTTTTTATTATTTTTATCTTTAATAAAATCCGCAACACTATTTAAAATATTATTTTTTTCCATTATAGCCAATGCCTGTGTTCTAGCGTCCAATCAACTAATTCTTGTATTCGTTTTTCAAATGGCATTTTTGGTGCCCAACCTAATTTTTTTAATAAGTCACCGCTTAAAGAATAACGTAAATCTAAACCAGGACGAACGGTGTTAAAATCTACAAGCTTATATTTTAACTTTTTATTCATGCATTTAGCAATCACTTCGGCAATTTCTAAATTGTTTAATTCTGTGTAACCTATGATATTAAATTTAGGGCATTTTGCACCACCGTAATCAGTTTCAAAAACATCCTGTGGTAAATCTAATATGAATAGTAATGCATCCGCTACATCACCCACATGTACATAATGTCGTGATCCGGGCTCTCCGGTCACTGGATCAGCGTGAACTGATATTTCTTTATCATTTAATATATTTTTAATACATTTAGGAATATATTTTTCTGGATGTTGTCTATGCCCATATACATTTACTGTATGACAGATATACACAGGTAACTTATATGTGTTGTGGTATGCAACAGCTAATTCTTCCCCACCGGCTTTACTTGCAGAATATGGATTAGTAGAGTTATATCTTGCACGTTCATCATATTCAATTCCGGGTGCTGCCGGACCAAATACTTCATCGGTACTAAAATAAATAAATCGTTCTAAGTTACTGCAGGTTCTTGCAAAGTTAAGAACATTACATGTCCCTACAACATTGTCAAGTACAAATGCCATTGGATTTTCAATTGACCTATCTACATGTGATGCCGCACCTATATGCATAATGTAATTAACGTTGCCTATTGAATTTGATATTTGCTCATTAAATTCAGATTTCATGTCATGGAACACAAATTTAATTCTAGATTTATGTTGAGGGCGTTCTGCTACTACCTCATGTAACCTATTTAAATTTCCTGAAAAATCTAAACGGTCAATAGTGATAATATTCCAGTCCGTCCGATCCAATATATTTTCAATTACAGTATGTGCAATAAACCCTGCACCACCGGTCACAAGTACTGTTTTTTTCATAGTTATATAATTCCTAATATTATTTTTTATTTGTTGTTAGCATATGTTGAAACTGACTAATATCGTCAATCATTGATTCCTGATCACCTACAAGACTGAATAATGCCCGAGACCTATGATTTATATTTTCGGGTAGGTCAGTTAAGTAATATACTGCTATGCTTTTTCTATAAATACCATCTGGCAATTTGCACACACGACTTAATCCATGCCAAGAATTACTTGTAACATCAAATAGTATTGCACGATTAAACAATGGAGCCACTTCTTTAACTAAAGTTTCTGGGCTATCTTTACCTTCCCATAAACCTAAATGACCACCGTGTTCTTCTTTTAAATCTTTAGAAAGATAAATTATAAGATTAAGTTTGCGTTGTAATGGTAATTTAGGATGTATAGAATAATCTAAATGAGGATTAAGTGAACCACTGTTTCCATGTATATGCCAACCACCCGCATGTAGTCCGGGATCACTGTATAATTTACAACCTATTTGTTTAGATAGTATATCTATAAATTCAGTAGAATTTAAATATGCAATTAATTGATATGTAAATTTAGGAAACAAAAACCAATCACAATTGACTTTTTTGTGTTGGACTATGTTATTATATTCTAGCCATTGCGGGGATTCATACTTAAGAAATTCACTTTCAATAGTATCAGGATCTGATAAAAAATTATCAATTATGCAATGGTCAAACGGACTATTTTTGTAAGTCAATAACCCGGTATTTAATTCATCTATATTAACTAAACTCATTTATTCAACTTTGTAGTCAATATTTATTAGAATATTTTAGGCAGGTAAAATATTGTCATAAGTATGTCTATGATTAGAGATGTATTTTATTACGGTAAAAAACCCAATGCACACCCAAGAGAAAAACATGCAGTTAATTTAGCTGATGCAAGACAACAATGCACTAGCGAGCATTTTTGGATAATTAATGAATATTGTGATTATACTAATTTTGATTGGGATTGGGAGTTTGACTTTCTACCCGATGATGAAGTTTGGACATCACATCATAATAATGTATGGCCTAGCCAATATCAAAAAGATAGTGGTACATGGCTTTGTACTGAAGAACATAGTGATATAATCATTTATCGTGCAGATGTTGCACCAATTGTCCGCAAAAATATTAAAAATGATAATTGGATAATACTTGATGATGTTGATGAAACTAAGTTCAACTTTAGCTGGCACCCAGATCCAAGTGACCCTCCCTATATATACAAATGGGGCTGTAAATTTCACCCAGTAGAAGTTAAATCCTATTTAGAATATCACGTTAAGGGTGCTACTACTGTAAAGTATATGAGTGATGTTATTGAGCTACTACCTGAATTAACAAAGTGGGTAGAAATACAACCAGTAGCCACATTTGATTTCACTTGGAGACCAGATCCAAGAGAACCCTCATATATCTATACATGGGGTAATAAACATATCGATGCTACAATAAAACCTACATTAGAATATCACTGTGATGGGGCAACTGAACGTAAGTACATGGATAATAATGTAGCTGTATTACCTGAATGGGATAAGTGGGTAGAAGTACAATCAATAGATAAATCTACATTTGACTTTAGTTGGAGACCTGATCCAAGAGAACCTGCATATATCTATACATGGGGTAATAAACATATCGATGCCACATTACAGCCTACGCTAGAATATCATGTCGAGGGTGCAACTGAACGCAAGTACATGGATAATAATGTTAGCGTCTTACCTGAATGGGATAAGTGGGTAGAAGTACAACCAGTAGATAAATCTACATTTGACTTTAGTTGGAGACCTGATCCTAATGAACCTGCATATATCTATACATGGGGTAACAAATATATCAGTGCCGAGCTAAAACCTACATTAGAATATCATTGTTTTGGTGCAACTGAACGTAAGTACATGGATGATAATGTTGGCGTTTTACCTGAATGGGATAAGTGGGTAGAAGTACAAGCGGTGGATAAAGAACTATTTGACTTTAGTTGGAGACCAGATCCAAGAGAACCTGCATATATCTATGCATGGGGTAATAAGTATATTAGTGCTGAATTACAACCAACTTTAGAATATCACGTTGAAGGTGCAACTGAACGTAAGTACATGGATAACAATGTAGATGTATTACCTGAATGGGATAAGTGGAAGATATGGTATCCTATAGACAAATCTACTTTTGATTTTAGTTGGAGACCAGATCCAAGAGAACCTGCATATATGTATGTGTTTGGTAACACCCAGTATCCGGGAGAAATCATGCCTACTGTGCAGTATGATGTACCTGAGGCAACAGAATGTAAATTTATACAAGAACACCAACAAGAAATTAAGTTGTTGCCTAACAGTATACGATTTGAACATTTAGAAGATAGTCATGGTATAGATTATTCCTGGTATCCTAATCCATTAGATCCTCCCTATATATATGCATGGGGTAATCAATGGAACAAACCCGAAGATAAAATATCTATTCAATATGTTGTAAAAGGTGCAACAGAATACAAATACATGGAAGATCGTGCTACACGGAAACCGTGTAAAGATAATTGGGAAACACCTGAGTATGTTATAAAATCTAGCTTTGATTATAGTTGGGAACCTGATCTATCTAAATATGACCCATCGTACATATATCAATTTGGTACAATACATCAAAAAACAAATGGACCTCGTTATATTGTACCGGGCGCAACTGAAGTAAAGTACATTGATGACATTAAAGTAAAAGTTGTGCCGTGGCAATTAGATAGTTGGGTAATACCAGCAAATGTAGATAAAAAATCATTTGATTTCGGTTGGCATCCAGATGCAACTGAACCTGCATATATCTATCAGTTCCCTAGCACATGGGATAAGATCGGGGGACCTAAGTTTGTTGTGCCAGGTGCAACTGAAACCAAGTACATGGAATATCCTATTGCAAAAGTTAAACCAGACATGACTCGTTGGTTTATCCCGAGTGGACTAGATACAAGTGATTTTGATCTCAGTTGGCATCCTGATGTTAATGATGAACCTTATATCTATCAGTTTGGTACTCAATGGCAAAAAACAAATGGACCTGTATATACTGCACTCGGATCTACAGTAGATACACCTATAAAGTACATGGATCTTGCAAAAGCTAAACGATTAGCTGACAAAACAAATTGGGATATTCCTGAGAATATAAAAGAATTTGATTTCAGTTGGCATCCAGATGCAACTGAACCTGCATATATCTATCAGTTCCCTAGTACATGGGATAAGATCGGGGGACCAACGTATATTGCAAATGGAGCGACCGATATAAAATATATGGATTATCCTATTGCAAAACTCAACCCGAATATGACACATTGGTCTGTGCCTGAAGGATTAGATACAAGTGATTTTGATTTCAGTTGGCATCCAGATATTAATGATGAACCGTTAATATATCACTTTGGGACACAATGGCAAAAAACAAATGGACCTGTATATACTACACCCGGTTGTACAATAGATACATTAGTTAAGTACCTAGATTTATCTAAAGCGAAACGTTTAGCTGATAAAACAAATTGGATTATACCTGCAGGCTTTGATGAAACTAAATTTGACTTCAGTTGGCATCCTGATGCTACTAGTCCTCCATATATCTATCAATTTGGTACACTATTAGAAGATGTTCATCTACAAGACGGACCTAAATATATTACTCCAGGTAATGAAGGTCATGTGGTATTATTAGAAAATATTATGCTAACTGATAGTAAGATACAATATCCACATTATTATATTGAAACCACATTAGAAGCATTGATAGAAGAACATAAAGATGAAATCTTCTGGGCATTACGTAAAAATATTGATTATACTAACTTTGATTTTGAATGGCAACCAACTAAAGAATCAGCATTCAATATAAACACATTTGGTAGTCCTGAAAGTGAAACAACACAAACTTATCTAGTTAATGGTAAGATGTGGCAAAACGGATATAGAGATTTAACCTTCATTGAAAACACAAAATTAAATGAAGAATATCTATCTAAACTTTTTAAACAAGTAGATGCTTTCTTTATAGATAAGGGTAATAAAGAATCAGCCGTTCGCTTTGAACAACTTAAACTTAAGTTCCCTAATATTACTAAAACACGTTATTTAAACAGTTGGGTTGATACTATCAATCGTTGTGTCAACAAATCTACAACAGAAGTATGTTGGATACTTAATAGTGAACTAGACTACGATAACTTTGATTTCAACTATTACCCCAATCCATGGCAGATGAAAATGGTTCATGTGTTTGGAACTCAATGGAGTCATTGGGGAAGTACGTTTATGGTTAACAAAGAAACATTTGCTGAAGATACCAAATATGTAAAAATTATAGAACACTTAAGTAATTTAAACTTTGTTAAAACAAAACGTGCCTTTGCAAGTAACTGTTTGTATGATGTTTATTTAATTGATTACGGAAATGATACTACCAATAATATTACGTCATTATTAGAAAACAAAACCAAGAGGACTGTTGAGATTATCAATTATGAGGGTGACTATCTAACTACATTAAAAAATATGTTACATAAGTTAGATAATAAAAAAGATCATTATATTTGGATATGTAGTTCAATATGTGATTACACTAGTTTTGATTTTACGTATATTTGTGACCCGTTTTCATTAGAACAATTACATGTATTCCCTAGTGATTTACAAAAATTTGGTGATACATTCTTTGTTAGTGTAAACAATTTACGCATTCTTGTAGAAGATTTAGATAAATTAGAAAACATTGAAAAGATTAATTTTAACCAACATCAGCGAGTAACACGGTTACCCTCACCTAATTTTATAACAGAAAGCGATACACATGTCTCTATTACTAATACTACTTTTAATTGGCCTTATGCTACGTTTATCACGTCCGACAATAAAGAAATAAATGTGGTTGACCATGAGCCAATCAGTATGTGGTCTAAAGAAGCAAAGAACATATTAATTACTAGTACCGGTGGTACACGTATCATTGTCCCCAAAGAAGCTAATGATTACGTTGAAAAAGAATTGTATGATTATCCATATATCTCTAAATCAAGTAAATTAGTTAAATCAAAGCCACTGGATATAGTATTCCTAAGTAACGGAGAACCCGGTGCCGATGAGAACTACGAACATTTATTGAACGTGACTAAGAATTTACCAAATCGTGTTGTTCGGGTTGATGGGGTTAATGGTCGTGTTGCTGCCTATCATGCAGCCGCAATGGCAAGTAGCACTCCCTGGATGTTTACCGTGTTTGCTAAGTTAAAAGTTGATAATAAGTTTGATTTCTCATGGCAACCTGATAGATTACAGATACCTAAACATTATATCTTTTACGCAAGTAACCCAGTTAACGGGTTAGTATATGGTCACCAAGCAATGATCGCCTACAACAAACAGATTACCTTGAGCAATATGGGTAAAGGATTAGACTTCACATTGGATAATGAACATGAAGTTGTAGAGTTAAATTCGGGTGTAGCACAATATAATACTGATGAGTTTAGTACATGGCGTACTAGTTTCCGTGAAGCGATTAAGTTACGATTAGAAAATAGTACCATAAGCAGATATAGATTGAATATATGGTCAACTGTGGGTGAAGGTGACTATGCCCAATATAGTATCAATGGTGCATTAGATGCTGTAGAATACTATGAACAAGTCAATGGTGAGTTAGACAAATTGCGTCTAAGTTATGATTGGCCTTGGTTGAAAGCGTATTTTAATACTAAATACAATTGAAGTTATTGCTGTATGAAGCAAAGAGAAAAGTGTCCTGGACGGGGGTGCGAATCCCCCCAGGTCCACCATAAGGAGATTGAATAAATACTAGATGCGAATACAAGAACTAACCGAATCATTTAACCGTTGTTATGACAAAGCCTGCAAGGCTTATGATTTGGCCAAGTCTAAAGGTTTACATCCTAAACTAATACAAGTTGCTGGTTACAAAGGTGATGGGTCAAACGCAGACGAAAAGTGGCAAAAATTACCACAAAGAGTTTGGCAACACTATGTAACTGTAATCGGTGATACAGTATTTGATCCAACTGCCAAACAGTTTGGCCCAGATAAAGAAGTAAAGTATAGTTTAGATAAGTTAGATTCTGAATGGGATCAACAGTATTTTATTAGATAAGTCTTTTTATGATGGGCCTGATATAGATTCGACAGGGCAACAAGTAAATTAGTGGACAGCTCGGCAAAGCAGAAGCCGTTAGGATTGGGGTTTCCCGATCGTAGAAGCAAAAAAAGTAAACGCAAACGACTCACAGTTCGCATTAGCAGCCTGAACGCCGCTTAGGGTAAGACATACCTCGTAACAGAAACTCAGTAAAGGCTCTTCGGAGCCTTTCCTATTTAATAAAGCTTGATATTTCTCAAATAAAACACAGATAAATATTAGTTCTAGAGGACAATAATAAAAATGAAAAAGATTCTCGCTATAGTTGCCACGCTGGGTATGGTAATTACCATACAGGCCCAAACTACCAGCACTACATCAGGTTCTAGCGGTGGAACAACTACCGGAACAAGTACAGTTATTAACCAAGGTAGTTATGATAGTAAATCATTAGTAGATACTAACAGCACTAGCAATAGTGTAAGCACAGTCAATACTAACAATGTTAATAGTGGAACAATTACTACTAACAACAATACTAGCTTAACAGGCGGCACAACCAATACTAACCTAAATACCAATACTAACAATGGTACAATGACTAATAATAACAATAATAACAATGTTATGAGCGGTAGTGTTACTTACACAAACAACAATAACAACGTTAATAGTGGTACTCAAACATTCAACAATAATAATGTGAATACCGGTACAATGACGAATAATAACAATAATGTGAATTCTAGTACTAGTTCAAGCACCAATGTTAATACCAATAATAATGTTAATAGTGGTACTCAAACATTCAACAATAATAATGCTAGCACATCATCAAGCACTTCAGTTAATACAAATAACAATATTAATAGCGGTACTATGACTTATAACAATAACAATGTTAGTACCAGCACAAATACTAATAACAACAATAATGTTAGCACAAGTACTAACACAAATTATCAATATGGTACAATGACTAACAATAACAACAATGTTAATACTAGTACTAGTACTAGTACTAATAACAACGTTAATACTGGTGACATGACCAACCGTAACATCAATAACACTACAGCTACTACAAGTAACACAAACACCAATGTCAATAGTGGCACAATGACTAACATTAATCAAAATACCAACAATGGTACGATGACAAATAACAACAATAATACTAGTACAAGCACCAATGTTAATCAAAATGCTAATGTCAATCAAAACATTAATAGCGGGGATATGACTAATCGTAACATTAATGAATCAACTATCACGCAGAAAGTTATTCAACCCCCTCCAACTGCAGTAGCTCCTGCAATGATGAGTGGAGGCAATGCTGACTTGTGCAGTACTGGCACTAGTGGTAGTATACAAACACAGATATTTGGTGTTGGTGCAGGCAGTACGTCACGTGATTTAAATTGTGAACGATTGAAGTTATCTAAGACCTTATATGATATGGGTATGAAAGTTGCTGCCGTAGCTACTATGTGTCAAGACCGTAGAGTATTTGATGCTATGTTAGCCGCAGGAACACCTTGTCCATATGAAGGTAAGATTGGTGAACAAGCTAAGGTAGCATGGGAATCAAACCCAGAAAAGTTACCAAAACTTGAAGAGGAAAAACTAGATGACACTTACAAGAAAGTTGGCTTCGGCGCTTTGCTTGGCGTTCTTATTCA
>Ga0114975_10000223_pt1 | contig 42956 bp, 52 predicted proteins | sample S_130626_EF_Meta_FD_87031 | JGI IMG/M metagenome (GOLD analysis project Ga0114975, IMG submission 87031) | Freshwater microbial communities from Lake Simoncouche, Canada to study carbon cycling - S_130626_EF_MetaG | ecosystem: Environmental > Aquatic > Freshwater > Lake | place: Lake...
TTGCTGAACGCATTATGAAGACTGCTGGTGGTACGCTGGGAACTGACAAGTTTGCCAGGGACATCCCCACCGCAGAAGGTCTTGTTGCCCTGAAAGCACACATCGTTGATACGGCTGAGCAAATCCATAAGCTTGCCAACGACTTTGAAGAGCAAGACATGAAGCATCTGATCGGAGGCAATGCCTTTGAACGGATGACGGATCGCCTTGTTGGCTTTCTGGAGATGCACAAGTGGGGTGCCAACTTCTATGGTGGCAGTCTTAATGCCCAGAAGATCAACCTCAAGACCGTGTTGGAACCTGGGACAGCCGCAGATGTCATGCGGAAGTTTGAGGAGGATGATGAGCTAACCACTCGCACCCTTCGTGCGTGGGCTGCTAAGGTTCAAGGATTGTATCGAAAGGGTGATCCAGAAGCAATTGATCAGATGAGAGCTATGGTGAGAGCCATGGTCCTTGCTGGTGGTGATCCTACCAAGACTGCTTCCTTCATGGGAACAGCCCTGCGTAGTATGGGCACTACCCAGATGAGCATCTTTTACAACAGCATCTTGTCTAACACCAAGACCATCATCCGTAACCTAAGTTCTGTGTATCGGGTGGTGGAAGCTCCAACCAGCATTGCATTGAAAGGTGCATTCACTGGTGATCCAGCCCTATTCCGAGCAGGCATGGCCGGTTTTCATGCAATCATGGGCAGTACCCACGAAGCATGGCAGGTAGCAGCACGGACTTGGGAAACAGGCATTCCAGCCTCCTGGAGCCCACACCGGGTTGTGCAAAACGCAGAAGTCCTAGCAAATCTTGAGTTGCTTGGAAAAATGGCTAAGCCAGACAGCATGGAAGAGTTGACGGTTGGTTTTGCAAAGGCCCATTATCACTTTGCACAAGCATTGGATTATCCAAGCAAATTGATGATGAGTATGGATGATGGATTCAAAACCATCATTGCTCGCCAACGGATTGCTGAGCAGTCCATGTATCATGCCATGACGGAAGCCAAGAATCCTTTGGATGTGGAAAAGCTTTCCAAAGAGTATCTGGCTAAGTATTCCACCTACATTGATCCACAAACAGGAAAGATTCTTGATAAGGGCCTCCAGACTTACGCTGAGATTGGAACCTTTCAAAATGATCCTGGTGAACTGATCAACACCCTCAACCGCTTCCTTTCCCTTACAAAAGTAGGAAAGTTAGCCGTACCATTCCTAAGGACTCCTGCCAACATCCTTGGTTATCAACTTGAGCACACCCCTATCCTTGCACGTTTTCTTGGTGAATACCAAGCTGTGAAGGCTTCTGGTGATGCCCTTCGGGTGGCTGAATACGAGGGTCGGGAAGCGATCGGAGCGATGACTGTTGCAGCTGGTTTTGGTTTGGCTCTTAGTGGCAACATCACTGGCAACACACCGATTGATCCAAAAGAGCGCAAACGCTGGCAAGATGCTGGCATCAGGTCACGTTCCCTGAAGGTTGGTGACAAGTGGATCTCCTACAACACCTTGGAGCCTCTTTCCAACATCCTAGCGTTCTGTGCCGACATGTCAGCCCTGGCCAATGTGGCTCCTGCTGATATGGTGGATCGTCTCAAAGGTCAACTTCAGCTTTCCATTACTGGTAGTCTTACGGAAAAAAGCTACTTCCAAGGACTTGCCGCTCTTGGCGGTCTCATTGATACCTCCAACTACAACGAAGCCAACCTTACCAGAATCCTTGGCAGCACAGCAAACAACATGTTGGGTCTTGCTGGTATTCGCAAACAGTTTGCCAATGCCTTTGACCCGTATGCTCGTGAGTTTGAAACAGAACTGGACAAAGTATGGCAAAGTGCTCTTCCTGGCATCCGCAATACATATCCAGAAGTCATTGATGTTCTCACCGGCAAACCCATGAGGAATCCTGTGGGTGGTATTTGGAACAGCTCAATTCCATTTGAAACCTCTCCTGACAACAAGGATCCAGTGGCTCGGATGCTGATGGCAGCCCGCTTCACATGGGGTGATACCTTGAAGAAGGATCCTAATGGAGTTGAGATGAAGGCCCAGTGGAAGCATGACATCCGTATGGAGATGTCAAAGAATGGCCTTAGGGAAGAGTTGGATGCACTACGGAAGCAATCGTGGTACAAGGAGGACGTGAAAGCTTGGGGCAATCGAGAGATTGTGGATGGTAATCCAAAGCAAACCCCTCGGTACTACCAGGAGATCCAACGCATCTGGCAAAGCAGTCGTGATCGTGCATACGACAAACTTGAAGGCAACAGTGCTGCCTATGCAGAAGCAGTCTTCAAGGCTCGTAAGGAAGGTCAGAACATTGACATGGGCGCCTACAGTGCCAAACAACAACAGCAAAGTGCAAAAAAACCACAAACCCAACAGCCTGAGCAGGACTTCTCCGAAATTCTTAAATACGCCAAGTAACAACACATGGAAAATACACGCACTGCCTATGTAGGCAATGGTTCTACGTCCATTTTTTCGATCACCTTCAGCTTTCTTAAGAACTCAGAGATTCGGGCCTCCATCAATGGTACTCTGACAACTTCCTTTGTTTTTGTTAGTAGCAATCAGATTCAATTTCTGACAGCACCTGCAAATGGAGCAGACATTGACATCTTTCGGGAAACCGATGATACTCAACTTGCAACGACGATTTCCCAAGGTTCCACCATCAGGTCGTCTGATCTGAATGAAAACTTTAATCAAGCTATTAATCTTATCCAAGAAGTCTATAATGACCTTGGTGATTACATTACTGATGTAGATATTGCCGGTATTGCTACCACGGCAACCGCCAACGCTGCCCTACCTAAGGCAGGCGGCACCATGACGGGTGCTATCGTCCTGCCCGCAGACCCATCCACAAACCTCCAGGCTGCCACCAAGCAGTATGTAGATGCCGTAGGGGCAGGCGCAGCAGGACTGGCTTTGCTAAAGACTGGTGGGACAATGACCGGCAACATCACGTTTGCTGCTGGTCAACCTACTGCCACCACCAGCACCAAGAACATTGTCCAGCTCACTGACAGTGCTGCCAGTACCAGCACCACCACTGCTGCCACTCCTGCTGCTGTGAAGGTGGCTAAGGACGCTGCTGATGCGGCCCAAAGCACTGCCAACACGGCCAACACCACCGCCAACGCAGCCCTGCCTAAGGCCGGTGGTACGATGACCGGTGCAATTGTTTTTGCTGGTGCCCAACAGCAAGCAACACTTGTTAACTATGGCATCACGCTGTTGACCGATAGCGTGATCAGTACCAGCACCGCGTCGGCAGCCACCCCTAACTCGGTGAGGGCTGCTTATGATGTGGCCATCAGTGCTACTAACACTGCTACGGCTGCCCTGCCTAAGTCGGGGGGTACGATGACAGGCAACCTGGAGATCGGCACTGCGGGCAGCCTTACGTTTGAAGGAGCCACTGCTGATGGATTTGAAACCGCCCTTGCCGTGGTGGATCCGACAGCTGATCGCACCATCACGCTGCCCAATGTTACTGGCACCGTTGTCACTACGGGTGATACTGGCACTGTCACCAGCACAATGATTCTTGATGGCACAATCCTTGACGGAGACATCAACGCATCTGCTGCGATCGTTGACACCAAACTAGCCACCATCGCCACCGCTGGTAAGGTCAGCAACAGTGCTACTACTGCAACCAACGCTAACACTGCATCGGCAATAGTCGCAAGGGATGCTAGTGGTAACTTCAGTGCTGGTACGATTACGGCATCCCTAACCGGTAATGCTTCAACTGTTACCACCAACGCCAACCTAACCGGTGATGTTACCAGTGTTGGCAATGCAACCGCTATTGCTGCTGGGGTTATTGTTGATGCAGACGTGAATGCAAGTGCAGCAATTGTTGACACCAAATTGGCAACCATCGCCACAGCAGGTAAGGTCAGCAACTCAGCCACCACAGCCGCCAGCGCCAACACGGCAAGCGCGATCGTGGCGCGTGATGAGTCTGGTAACTTCACCGCAGGCACCATCACCGCAGCACTGACTGGAGCGGCATCCAGCAACGTGCTAAAGGCCGGTGACACCATGACCGGCGTCTTGGCCGTCACAGCAGGCACCGCAGCACTGCCGGGCATTGCCGTATCAGGTGACCTCAATACCGGCATCTACAGCCCTGGTGCTGATCAGGTGGCCATCAGCACGGGCGGCAGTGAAGTTACCCGCATTGATGGCAACAGTCGGATTTTTTATGGTACATCTTCACAGTGGACAGGCGCAGCATCGGCGCGAATAAATATCGCATCACCAGGGACAAGCGCAGAAGCAAACTTAAATCTAGGCAACTTCTCCGCTGGTACCACTGGTCCTTCTCTTGGACTTTACAAATCTCGCAGTACAACCGCAGGCGGCTTTACAATTGTTGCCAGTGGTGATTCTCTTGGAATTATTAATTTTGCTGGCGCAGATGGCGCTAGTTCTTATCGAACAGGTGCATCCATAAGTTCTGTTGTTGATGGCACCCCTGGTGTTTTCGACATGCCTGGCAGGCTTGTTTTTTCGACAACCTTAGATGGTAGTAGTTCTTCTTCAGAGCGTTTCCGCATCACCAATGATGGAGTCCAGTGTTACAACCAAGCAGCTCCTGCTACTTACGCTGCTGCTGCAACGCTGACCGTTGCTAATCTCAAGACAGGCATTATCACTTACACCGGCGCTGTTGCAACACTTACGCTGCCGACAGGCACCTTAACCGAGGGTGGCTTCAGCGGCATCTACACCAACATGACTTTTGAATGGTCAATAATCAACACTGGCGCTGGCATCTGCACCGTTGACGCTGGCACTGACCATACCATCGTCGGCAGCGGCACTATTGCCATCGGTGCATCAGCGCGGTTTGCTTCACGGCGAACTGCTGCCAACACCTTTGTTTCCTATCGCCTGAGTTAAGCACCATGACCACCACATTTTCCTGGGCCATCGCCAACCTCGAACACACCACAGTGGACGGCATTGTCTTCAACGCTCACTGGACCCTCTCCGCCAACGACGGCACCTACGCCAGCTCTGCCTATGGCTCCATCGGCCTAGAGCAGCCCGAAGGCGACGTGATCCCCTACGCTGACCTGACACCTGAGCTGGTGATCGGCTGGACCCAAGCCAAGCTGGACGTGCCTGCGATCGAGGCTGCCCTGCAAGCCCAACTGGATGAACAGGCCGCTCCTACCAAGGCGGCTGGCCTACCCTGGGTCACCGTCTGATGGCTGTTAAGAGCAAGATCGGGACTGGCGCCGTTACCCATCGCGCTGGTCCCCCCAAACGCACCAAACAAGGCCAAGGCAAGCGCAGTCTTGCCAACCATGGCCGCAAACAACTACGAGGTCAAGGCAAGTGAAAAAGGCTAACGCTAAGGTTGGCAAGGTAATGAAGGAATTCAAAGGCGGTTCTCTTCATTCTGGTTCCAAGAAAGGTCCTATGGTGACCTCACGCAAGCAGGCAATCGCCATTGCGATGTCCGAACAAGCAAAAGCAAACAAAGGTAAGAAAAAATGATTACCATCTTCGGTTTGAAGGTTACCTACGAGGTGGCCTTTTTCTTTGTTCTCTTCTTTGCATCTGAGATCATCGGTCTTAACCCAAAGTTGAAAGACAATTCTGTCCTTGGATTGGTGTTTCGGGTAGCCAACTACCTGAAACCATTCCGTAAGGAGGACGACACCATCCAAAAAGCAAAAAACATCCTGAAGTGACTATCCTTTTTGCTGATGCCTCCAAGTATGACAAGGGTGAACCCCAACAACTGGAGGCTTGGGCCTACTTGCAGAAGGCAGTAAGCCCTGAAATCATTGCTACCTTCGGAGAACTCTTCCGTAAGGTGCCTCCTGGTGCCAAAAAGCTCTTGCCTAGCTCGCCTTTTGGTCAAAACATCACCCCCAACTTCACCTACGGTGAGCTTACCCTCTGTGAGGAGGCCCGTAGGTTTCGGAATCAAGGACAATGTGACATTGCAACGGAACTCTGTGAGTTTCTGGAGCGAGCACGGAACAAGTTTGGCCCTTTGAAGATCACATCCGGTCACCGTCCTGCTGCGGTTAACGCTGCGGTGGGTGGTGCTTCCAATAGTGAACACCTTTTTGGTGTTGGTTGTGGTGCAGTGGATGCTTACCCAATCAATACCAGCTGCTTGGAGTTCGAGAAGTGGTGTGACAAGGAATGGCCTTTCAGCATAGGCTATGGGGCCTCGTATCGGGGCTTTGTTCACATCGGTATTCGTGCTGGACGCCCCAGGGTTCGCTGGGACTACTAACAAAACACAGGATTATTACTCATGGCAAGCATTACTACCGGAGGCAGCACCGCTGCCGGATCTTACCAGACCAATTCTGGTATGACTGCGTTTGAGGTTGGAACAGCGCGTACCATTACGCTTGGAGTGACCAGCGTTAACTTAGCACTTACCACGACGTGTCGTTTCATTTCCATTATTGCTAGTGGTGGAACGCATTGTCATTATCAGATTGGTGTTGGGACTCAAACTGCAACATCCTCTTCACATTATTTGAAGACAGGAGAACGTGTTATTCTTGCTGTTCCTATGGAAGCCAACATTGCTGCCATTCAAGGAACAGGAGCCAGCACTACTTTGTACATCTCTGAGCTGGTGCAATAATGACACGAGCAACTGAGGAAGACTTCTCTGAACTCCATGGTCTGGTTACTAACGAACTGATCAAGCGCATTCAGAATGGTGACGCAACAACGCAAGACCTTAAGGCCGCGACGGACTGGCTTGCCAAGAACAACATCACAGGAGTCCCTGTCCTCGGGTCCCCTCTGGCATCGTTGTTTGCGAGTATGCCAGAGCTTGAACTTGAAGACGTTCAATCCGCAATCCGATGACATGGACAGCACAGTACGCAACGCCATTGCCACTGCTGCACTTGGGCTGTTTGGTTGGCATTTGGTTACCCTTCATAACATTGCAAAGTCTGTTGATGTTCTTGTTGAACAGATGACGGTTAGCAATAGCCGCATCGAACGTCTTGAGAACTTTGTGTACTTCAAGGAGCCACCTAATGCCACACCCTAAGCCCGGTGCTTCTGCTGCTTATTATGCCAAGAACCCAAAGGCAGCAGCAAAGAAAGCAGCATATCAACGAAAGCTGAACAAGGACCCTACAGTGAAAAATGCCTCGGAGGAGCGATGGACGGAACGTCGCCGCCGGGGCATTGCTAGCAAAGGAGGACCTGATCTTAGCCACACGAAGAAGGGGACGATGGTCTTGGAATCACCCAAGGCCAATCGTGCTAGGAACGGAGCCAATGGTAAAAGCACACGCAAATGAACAAAGGAAACGCCAAACCACCTGGCCTCTACGCCAATTTAAACGCTCGCAAGGCAGCAGGCACCAGTCGTCCGAAGAGTAAGAGCACCGTCTCTCCAAAGGCGTATGCTAACATGAAAGCTGGATTCCCCAAAAAGAAGAAGTAAAAAGACCCACTGAGCACCCACCTCATGCTCGAAGCGCCTGCGGATTATCTCTTCAATTTGCTTGCCATGAACTCCTCTGATGCCAAACGGATGTGGCGAACTGCAATCAAGGAACAGTGGGACAACCGCTGCGCCTACTGCGGTTCTGATCATAACCTAACTCTGGACCACATCCATCCGAAAACCAAAGGAGGCAATGATCGTACGTCAAATGTTGTCCCGGCTTGCCGTAATTGCAACCAGTCCAAGGGAAGTAGCCAGTGGTTATCCTGGTTCCTCAGTACCGACAATTTTGATGAAACTCGTTGCAATAAGATTCTTTCCTGGACTAGCCCTTAACATAAAAACTTTTAAGTTATCATCATGACTACCACTGCTGACAGCACCACCTACGGCTCCATCAGTAACGCACCTGGCAAGCGTACTGAGAACCAACAGACCAACAAGGCCCACACCACGGCCAACGTGTCTGGTGGTACTACGACCACGACCACGATCACTGCTTCCTACGGCACCACGGCTACTGCTGTGGCTGCTAGTGCCACCGTGGATGCTGCCGAGACTGCCATCCGTACCGTGCGGCGTACCCGCACCAACCCTAGCACCCTGCCTACCGCCAAGGTTACTGGCACTGTGACCCGTAAGGAGACTGGCGCCATTGCTACCTTTGGCACCCGTGTCAACGGATCTGGTTACACCAGCGCCACCTACACCAATGTTGCCCTGAGTGGTGGTTCTGGTTATGGCGCTACTGCTGACATCACCGTGACCGCTGGTGCTGTTACTGCTGCCACCCTGGTGCGTCCTGGCCAATGGTATGTGGTGGGTGACACCCTGTCCTGCCAACTGATTGGTGCTGGCACCCTGTTCGCTCTTCCTGTTGCTACCATTACCCAAGGCTAATTATCATGGCTCCTAAGAAACTTACCAAGACTGGCGGCAAAGCAGGCGCAGCCCCTAAGCCCCCCGCAGGCCAACGTAGCCTTCCTGCTGCTGGCAAGACCAGCGGTAATCAAGCTAACGCTGTCAAATCAGCTCGTGTTGCTGGTATGCAAGCAAGACGCGCTGCCGAAGCCACTGCTGGCAAACCAAGTGGTGTTCGCCAGGGACAACCAGCCGGTGCAGCTAATCGGATGTATGGAGCTAACCGAGTTAATGCTGCGGTAGCTCGTGCTCAACAATCACAAAACCCCTTGAATCGACTTGGTAGGACTGTTGCCAAAGTTAGCAAAGGTGGTGTACCCAAAGGGACTGGTGCGGCCCTCAGTGGTGTTGGCGAATTTGCCAACCGTGTTGGTCGTGGCGAAAGTGGCCTCAAGGCTTTGGGTGGTGCCCTTACCAATGCTGGTACATATGCTGTTGGTGCAGCCAAAGGTGCTCAAATTGGAGCAAAGTTTGGACCAGCTGGTGCTGCTGCTGGTGGCCTTTTGGGGGGTTTTGGTGCTTCCCAACTTGGAGGTGCAACCTATGATGCACTAACAACGCAAAAACCGAGCAAGTACGGCCCTAGGTTCAAAAACGCAGGCACTGGTGCTTCTGCTGCCAAAGGCGCAAAGCCCGCTGCTAAGCCCGCTGCTAAGCCCGCTGCAAGCACCTCCAAGTTTGCTGGTGCTCGTGATGCTGCTATGGCCAAGGCCAAGGGCATCAAGGGTAGTCCCGTTGTTGGCCCCAAAAAGGTTGGCACCATTGCCCAAGCCTTTGACAAGTCTTTCGCTGCTGCCCGCAAAGCAGGCAAGAGTGAGTTCACCTTCCAAGGCAAACGGTACAACACCAAGATGGCGTAAGATGGCACCCGCAAAGAAGAAGGGGGTGTCCCTTTCTTTGGGTCGTGGTGAGAAAAGCCCTAAGGGTGGCCTCACTGCAAAGGGTATGGCCAAATACAACGCTGCTACTGGCAGCAACCTCAGGCCCCCTCAGCCGGAAGGAGGACCTCGCAAGAAGTCCTTCTGCGCCAGGATGGGTGGTAACCCAGGCCCGATGAAAGATAAGAACGGCAAACCAACCCGCAAGGCCCTTGCCTTACGTCGTTGGAAGTGCGGCTGACGATACGTTACGTCTAAGCCCTCTGGGAGGCTCTGCAATGGGCCTCTCTTCCTTTTCGGGCATCTTCCCCTACCCTCATGACCAAAACGCCTCACAGCCCATCCTCGTTGGAGTCAAAACAATGTCCAACATGTCAACAAATACTACCGTTTGCTGAGTTTTGCTCAAATAAACAACGTTGGGACAATTTGAGTTATGATTGTCGCACATGTACGTCTGTCAGAAGCAAAGAAAACCACCAACGTCTCAAGCAGGATCCACTGAGGTACAACGAGTATCTTGAAAAAGAAAGAAATCGTCACCTAAAACGCAATTTTGGTATTACGTCCAAAGATTACGACCAGATGCTGACCTCCCAAGGCGGAGGCTGTGCCATCTGCGGAACTACAGTATGTGCATCCAGAAAATCGCTAGCCGTTGACCACTGCCACAGAACTGGCAAAGTGCGGGGACTTCTTTGTAGAGACTGCAATCAAACTCTTGGAAAATTTAATGATGACCGAAACCGTTTCCTCAAAGCAATCGCATATCTCGATCGAGCAAAAACTTAAAAACGATTTTAGTTTATTTCTTAGGTTATTGTGGAAGTCACTACAACTACCAGAGCCTACTCGTGCTCAACTAGCAATGGCTCGCTATTTGCAGCATGGGGGAAACCGCATTCAGCTTCAGTGTTTTCGTGGATTAGGAAAAAGTTGGGTAACTGCTGGTTTTGTTTTGTGGACACTTTTTGTTGACAAAGACAAAAAGATTATGGTTGTATCAGCTAGCAAACAACGAGCTGATGATTTTTCTATTTTTTGTCAACGGTGTATTCTTGAAATTGACTGGCTTGCTCACATGAGGCCGGTTGATGGCGACATGCGGTGGTCTCGGGTTTCTTTTGATATTACTGGGTGTAAACCTTCTCAATCTCCATCCGTAAAAAGTGTCGGCATCACAGGTATGCTTACTGGTTCTCGTGCTGATTTAATAGTAGCCGACGATATTGAGACGCCCGCAAATTCAGCTACAGATATGATGCGAGAGAAATTGCTTCAACTTATTACAGAGTTTGAATCAGTATTAACCCCTAAAAAAGATAGCCGTATCTTATTTCTTGGAACTCCTCAATCAACCTTCACGGTGTACAAAACCCTCCACGAGCGTAAGTACAAACCGATGGTATGGCCTGCCCGCTACCCCAAAAGCATGGTGGGCTATGAGGATGTCCTTGCCAAAGAACTGCTTGCTGACATCAAACAAGAAGGTCTTGAGAACCTAGCCTGGAAACCAACCGACAGCCGCTTCTCAGAGATCACCCTTCTGGAGCGCGAAGGCAGCATGTCTCGCAGCAACTTCGCCCTTCAGTTCCAACTTGACACCACCCTCAGTGATGCCCTGAAGTTTCCTCTGAAGCTGAGTGACTTCTCCGTGCTGCCCTTGGACCTAGCAAAAGGCCCAAGCGACATCATCTGGGGTGCTGACAAGGAGACCGTGTTGGATCTGCCTGCTGTTGCCCTGCCTGGTGACAAGTGGCACAGACCCAAGGCCGTGTCTGAGTTCGTTCCTTACGGGGAAACCATCGTGGCCCTGGACCCCTCAGGCCGAGGGAAGGACGAAACCGTAGCAGTCATCCTCAGCCAGATCAACGGCTTCATCTTCCTTCGTGACATCTTCGCATCACAGGAAGGCTACTCCGATACCACCCTCAGAGAAGTCCTACGCCGTGCCAAGCACTACGGTGCTACCACCTGCCTGGTGGAAAGCAACTTCGGTGATGGTATGGTGGTGGAGCTGCTGAAGAGACACGCACAAGAGATGAAGGTTGGTATGTCCTTTGAGGAGGTCCGTAGCAACACCATGAAGGAAGCACGGATCATTGACACCCTGGAGCCTGTCCTGAACCAACACAAACTTATCATTGACCAGCGACTCATCAGCTGGGATTATGAGAGCAACCAGGACATGGCACCAGAGGATCGCCTACCACGAATGCTGGCCTACCAGCTTACCCGCCTCTGTCGTGAGAAAGGAGCCGTCAGACACGACGACCGTGCCGACGCCCTGGCCCTTGGTGTGAAGTACTTCCTTGACATCCTAGCCATCAGTGCTAAGGAGGCCATGATTGCCCGCAAACGGGACGATTGGAACGTCATGCTCACCGCCTTTCTGGACAGCCCACAGGAAGCCACAGATGCCCTTGTCTTAGGCACCTCCTTCCGGGACATCAGACAGAACCAAAACTCAGTCCCCACCTGGACCTAGCGGGGGGTCTACTATCTTACGGGAAGGGGGGAACCTACGGAGGGGGGATGGGAAACACACAACAAAAGGAAGAAACACCAACCTTAACGTGTCTTCAGTTAGTTATTGTTAGCAGCGAAGCCACAGACAATAATGACTGAAGATAACGATAAGGGTGTGATTACTACTAGTAATAAAAAGAAATAAAACACAGAATAAATCGCAGTCTAAAACGTGTCTAAAACGTATCACGACACGCTACAGCTGTAAGGTAAGGCCTTGGTGGATAACTACTACCCAGCCTTTTACTAATTATGTTACTGCTATGTCTGAATACGCTACCTATGTACTTCAATTAAAAGATAACCACTACTATGTTGGTAAGTCAGCTTATCTGATGAAGAGACTGCTACAGCATTTCAACAATGATGGCTCTAAATGGACTAAGTTGCATAAGCCTGTTGCTGTGTTGGAAGTTCATGACGATGACCTTGAAAGAGAGCTAACATTAAAATACATGAAAATGTATGGTGTATCTGCTGTAAGAGGCTTTGCTTGGTGTCAAGTTAACTTCACCAAACGCCAAGACTATTTACTTACTGAAGCGTTAAAAATGTTTTCACAGTTGTAGGCCAAAGATACCACAGCTATGCCATTACTCTTATGGGGTGTTGGTATTCCTGTGGTTTCTTACTCCAACCACAATCACCCCACTTATGTCTCAGACACACACTGCCAAGCTAATCAGCATCACACCAAAAGCAGAAGAACTCATCGCCTACTGTGCCAGAGTCAGTAATCCTAAGAACCAGGAGAACTACGACACAGCACCTAGGCTGCTACGGTATTGCATCACCAACAACCACTGGTCTCCCTTTGAGATGGCTAACATGGTGGTCTCGGTTACTACCACTCGTAGCATAGCAGCACAGATCCTCAGACACAGATCCTTCTCCTTCCAAGAGTTCTCTCAGCGGTATGCCGAGGTAACCCTAAGGCCAGAGCTGCCAGAGATGAGACGACAGGACACCAAGAACCGTCAGAACAGTACCGATGATCTCAGTGCTGAGGTGGTGGGTCGCTGTGATGCGCTTGTTGCCAGCAGCATCGCTGTTGCCATGAAGACCTACCAAGACCTACTCAGCATGGGTGTGGCTAAGGAGTGTGCCAGAGAGGTGTTGCCGTTGGCTACGCCTACTAAGCTGTTCATGAATGGGACGATCCGTAGCTGGCTTCACTATGTCAGCCTGCGGTCCGGTAATGGTACGCAAAAGGAACATCGGATGATTGCCGATGATGTCCGCAAAATCATGCAAGAACAGCTTCCCTCTGTTGCTTACGCGATGTGGCCGCAGTTGCAGTGGCAGGGAGAACACGAGATAGACGTGTGAGGGGGCTGTGAGCCTCAGGAAGGGCTGTGGGGGGTGTTGGTGGGTGTCCTTGGAGGGTCCCTTCATCTGAGGGGGCTTCCAGGGGCTCCTAGGTGGGTCCTGTGAAAAATGACAGAAATTTCTCAGGTGGTTACGTTTGTTGGCGGCGGCGGCCAACCCCCCATAGCCCCCCTTGCGTCTGTGGCATGTCCAATCCGTGTCCAAACGTGCCGGATCCGTGTCCAATTGTTTGTCCAGCCCAGTGATAGCAAGGGTTCTCGGGTCTTGCGTACCTGCTAAGACAACAGGTACGCGGGCTTTGGCCAGCAGTATGGGCCTATTCCACGGTTCGGCAGTGTGGATTAGGTGGCAATACCACGGTAAGTACATGGGGTTAGTGTGGTATGTATGCTCTTGTTATCTGTTCACCCTTGCCATTTGTTAAGCTTTGTTAACAGACCTTGCCAACCTGCCCGACCTTGTGCCCATAATTAAAGAGCCAACCGCACCCAGCCCAATGACCGAACACCGCGCCGCCCACATTGCCTGGCTCAAGCATCGCCTAGCCACTGAGGCAATGGATGATTGGACCCGTTGCCAGGTACTGGCTGCCCTCAGCCTGGCTCAAGGTTAAGATTTGTTTCAACCGGGCCCACCCCGGGCCCAAGCCAGCCTAAGCTAAGCAAGTCAACCTCTCACAAGCCAAACCCCAACCATGCCTGCCCCCACCTACGAAGTCCAGACATACCACGGCATCAGCCTGGGCTGGGTCGCTATTGGCAATCGCTACCACGCTAAGGCCTACGCTGAGAGACTGCTCAGCATCCGCCGCAGGGTGGACCCGTGGGCCTACGTGTACCGCATTGCCCAGATCGGTTAAGACTTGTTTCAATCATTGCCTATCCTCAGACTAGCCAGACAGCTACCGACTAGGATAGGCAAGACCACACAACCAAACCACACCAAACCACAATGGACTACCACGACCAAAGCCCACAGCAGATTAGGGACGAGTTCGCCGAACTCTGGCAGGAAGAGGTGATAGGTAAGGAATACCTATTGCGGGCCCTTTCAAACTATGTCAGCACCGACATCTTGGCTCAGTTCATGGACGACCTAGCCAATGGGAGGGTTTGAGCATGGCTCGCGCAGTGACCCGCAACATCTCTGGCATGTTGCAGCTAGCATCACAAGCAGACATCCTGTCAGGCCTTGATTGGTACAAACGTGCCCACAAACTAGGTGTGAGGTTGATCCACGCCTACGATGGGCTGACACTTGGCCAAGCCGTTGGAGTGATCGCCGCCCTCAGTCCTAACAACAAGTGGACCCGCAACTGTATTGATGCTGAGGCGATGATCAAGGCGTGGCATTATGGCGCCGACCCCATCAGCGTTAAGGTCTGCACATTCAACCCAAACAAGGCTAAGGCGGCTGCCATTCTTGCCATCACTGCTGAGGATCTTGAGACTGACACTATCGCCGAGATCCTGAAAGGTCGCAAGGTAGTTGCATTTTACAGATCCATTATGGGCGACCCAGACGCTGTTTGTGTGGACGGTCACGCTTATGCCGTGTGGATCGGTGAGAGAATCCCAACAACTCAGACACCTAGCATAGGTGTTAAGTTGTACGCTGATATTGCCAGAGCCTATCAACTTGTGGCCAAACGTAGCTACGAACTCTGCGGCACCACACTAACACCGACCCAAGTTCAAGCTGTTACTTGGGTAACCTATCGGCGCCTGCTAGGTTACAACTAATCCACCCTATCCTACGGAACCATGATCACCGACCCCATCATCCGCATCACTAAGGAGATTGAAACTCTCCAACACTTTGTAGACTTCGGCTGGTATCTTGACGCGCCAGCCGATAAGGCAAGGGCTAAGGTTGCCATTCAAAACCTTAAGGAGCTTGTCTTCATGCTCCAGAGTGTGTCCCCATGATCGCCCTTATCGCTTGCCTGCTAGTCCTACTTGTGGGGCTGATCCGATTCCGCAACCACCTGATGCGGTGAAAGTAACTAACGCGCAAGCTACCGATTGGTGGCGAGAGTCCGGCCAGAACCTAACAAAGTGTCTGAACTTAGCAGTAGCCTACGCGCTACGGATTGAAAGGGCCAAGCATACCAAACCTAAAGCGAGATCATCACTTGACAGGCCTTACCGCTTGCCCCTGATTTATCAAAAGTAAGGCCCCTTAGGGGGTCTTTTTTTGTGCCCATGTTTGGGTAGTACAAACGTACTGCCTTCCTCACAAGCCTCCCCTGAAACCCTGCGAGACGACTTTGGCCAAAATGACCTGGGCTGTGCTATGATTCCAAAGCCCACCACCCAACTGAGGAATCACCATTGTGACCACCCAGACCAAGGACCGCCCCGACAACGGGGACAGTGACCCTCGCCAGGTCATGTTTGGCAGGATCCTTGCTAAGATCAAGTATGGGGGCAGCGATGCCCTCAGCACTGCCGAACGGCTTGCTGTGGTTGAGATCTTCCGGGCAGCAGCCATCACTGCTGACAGGCGGATCATCAAACTGAAAGACGAGATCACCTGTGCTCATCTTGAGTATTGTTATCGTCTTCCAAATACCCTTTGATTGTTTCTTATGACTTTTTCCAAACGATTCCTCACTGCCACGATTGTGTGGTTGGCTGCTCATCTGCCTAGTCCTGCTAAGGCTGAGAACATCACTGCAACCGTGTATCACCAGTGGTACAATGGTCGTCCTGATGCCTGTGGCACAATTTACCGTGACTCAGTGGTGAGTGCTGCACATGCCTACCTGAGATGTGGAACCAAGGTCTCGGTTACTAACCCAAGAACGGGCAAGAACCTCTTGGTTCGTATCACAGACAGGTGTGCGTGTTCTTCTCTTGATCTGAGTTACCGGGCAGCTGTGTTGCTTGGTGTTCCGACTGATGGTATTGCTCGTGTGAGGATTTCTTACTGAGATGACAAACACCACAAGCCAAACTATGAACAACCACAAAGCAACACCTGAGCAGTGGAAGGCTGACAAGCACGACTGGAGCAAGGCTGACACCGAAGCAATGGACAACGATTCCGCATTTCGTTGCATCCTTGAGCTTCGCGCCCGCGTGGAGGCACTTGAGGCCCAGGCCAACCCCACGAAAATGGTCCCGCCCCCGGTGGTGACGGATGAGGAGCTGTTAAGGGTCTACGACGACGGTCCAGGGCATGGCTTTGAACCTGCTATTCGCGCCGTTTACAACTTCGGCGTAGCCCACGGCCAGGCCAGCAGCCGGGAGGTGGCGGAACCGGCGCCAGTGGCGGGGGGATTGGTAGTGCGGGTGGCAGACGCGATTACCAGCGAAACAGGATCGCAGTGGGCTACGACCGAAGCCCACGTCGCCATTCTTGAGGTGGCAACGTGGCTGCGTAAACAGGGCTGGATAGGAGCCGCCGATCTCCTTGAGCAGGAGGCAGGGCGATGACTGACCCCACCCCCAACAACCTTCCAATGCCTACGCCGCTATCACCCGCTGCTCAGGCGGTGTTAGATGCTTGGGACGCCAAGCTGAATCCAATGGTGACGTGCCTGACCCACGACCCGGAACGTGAAGCACTAGCCGCCGCCCTTCGTGCTGCTGCGGATCAACTAATTAACGTTGAATGGAGCGTTGAAATGTGGGAGCTTCACCAAGAGTTTCACGCCATCGCCACCGAACTGGAGGGCCAATCATGACAACCACCCCCGACTTTCGCGCATTGAGCGCGGATCTGCTGGTGGCAATTCAGCTCTACACAGGGCTGAGGCACCCAGCCGCTAGCGAAATGTCATCCGTTGAGATAACGGGAAAACTTATGGACGCTATGGCTGCAACTGCTGCCGCCCTAGCCACCCCACCGCCGAAGCCGCCTACGGTGATGGAGATACTTGATCTTTCCGGTGAGATCGAGGAAGCCGGGCTTGGCCAGATCGACCTAGTTCGCGCCGCCCTTGAGAGGTGGGGGAAATGAGTAATGCTTCCCCTTCCACAAGCCTCAAAACCAGTCTGGCAGTGGCTTCTGAGCTTCGTGGTTTGCTCACCTTCCGGCAGATGCGTAGGCTATGCAAGCACCACCGGATCAGACAATACAGCTATCTTACAAAGGATGAGATGGCTATGATCATTGCTCTTGACATGCTCAACAAACTCTCACGCAAACACCATGTTTCCAACCGTAAGCGCACTAAGGTATGATGATCTGCTGAGAGAACTTCAACTTCTCTCGGTTGATTATTGCACCGAACTTGGTGGTAAGATCAATGCCCACATTGATGTGCTGAGCATGGCTGATGTGGATGAGGATGGGAATGAAACCCCTACTCCTGATGTCCACCCTGCTAAGCTACTAAGGGCACAGCTGGGCCTTGAGGGGGCTGAGGATGAGGTTGAACTGATTCAAAAGCTGATCAGCGTTATCAGCAACATCATCACGATCCGCAAGGCTCGTTACTGTGTGTTTGATTCTCTTTCCATTACCCCGGAGAACACTGACTGATGGCAACAAGTGAGCAACTCGATAGACAGTTTCGTCGGGAACTTGAAGCAAAGCAAGAAGGCATGACAAGGCTGGCTGAACGCACAAGGGCAGCCGAGGACAGGAGTTATGCCAGCAGCACGGTGTACGGAACCAGTCTGATTAAGCATGGCCTTGGTGCTATTGCTAAGGAGATTGGTGACAAGGTTGCTCTGATTGATAATGGACAAGCAGCTGCCTATGCAGAGGCTGTGGTCCTGATCAAGGAGACTGATCCTGGTGTGCTGGCTGTCATCACTGCCAAGACACTCATTGATGGTCTTGGTAAGTGTCGTGGGTCTGCTGATCCTACCTACGTCAGTATCACCACCATGATTGGCACCAGGGTGGAACAGCAGCTGATGCTGGACAGCTTTGAGGCACAGAACAAGGATCTCTTCCGCAACACTGCTGACAACATCCATGCCCACAAGGGCTATGGGTACAAGGTCCAGCGGTATCGTGCTGCCATGAGAAAGAACGACATTGAGTGGCAGCTGTGGACCCCTACGATCCGCCATAAGGTTGGTGCGTGGTTGGTTGACCGTCTTGCCAAGGCAACGGGCTGGATCAGCTCCAAGGTGACCTACAAACAGGGCAAGAAGAGTTCGGTGCTCACCTACCAGCCAGAGTTCCTGAGGGCACAGGAGGCCCTCCTGTTGCAGGCTCAGGCCTATTGTGGGTGCCTGTGGCCCATGCTGTGTGAGCCCAATGACTGGACCGACCAGCATTCGGGTGGATACCTCACCAACGACATTCGCAAACTGAGTCGCCTGGTACGGGTACGAGACTATGGGGGGTCTACTATCTTACGGAACAGCAAGGCCCTCGCCATGCTGAACACCCTACAACGGGTGCCGTATCGGATCAATCCTGTTGTTCTGAGCGTAGCCAATTTCTGTATGGAACACCGCATCAGTGTGGGTAAGTTCCGAGCGGAGGATCCAACACCTCCACCGCCAAAGCCAGAGCCTTGGGAGACTGCTTCTGAGGAAGACAAGTTAGCCTATCGGAAAGCTCGTACTGAGATCGAAGATAGGAACTCGTTTCTGGCACAGAATAACTACCGAACAATAGAGTGCTTGTTTGTTGCGAACAAGTATCAGGGTGATCCGTTTTGGATTCCATGGAGTTTCGACTACCGTGGACGATGCTATCCAATTCCCACAAGCCTCAGCCCACAGGGAACTGACTTTGAAAAGAGTTTGTTTCTCTTTGAGGAAGAAGGCTTAGTGGTTCAGTGGTGGCTAGCCTTTCAGGTTGCTACTACCTATGGATTGGATAAGGCTACGATGGATGATCGTCTGACTTGGACCTATGCCAATCATGCCCTAATCAGCAAGATTGCTAGTGATCCAAAAGGCATGATCAATGAGTGGTCCGTAGCAGAGGAACCCTGGTGTTTCTTAGCTGCGTGTCTTGAGTATCATTCCTGTGTGATTGTTGGTGATAAGAAGACTTCCGGTCTTCCTATTGCTGTTGATGCTACTTGTTCTGGTCTTCAACACCTCTCTGCCCTTACGCTTGACCGCACGGCAGCTGAGATGGTCAATGTTGTCCCAACAGCCAAGCCCTCTGATGGCTATCTGATTGTGGCTAACAAGGCCAAGGAGAAGATACCAGAGCATCTTCATCAACACATCACCAGGAAGGTAACCAAGAGGACCGTGATGACAACACCCTATGGTGTGACTCGTCACTCTGCTCGTGATTACATCCGACAAGAGCTTCGTGGTGTGTCTCTTGAGAAAGGTGAACTCACCGAGATTGTCAAGGCAATCTATGACTTCGGTGTTAAGGAGATCTTCTCTGGTCCTGTGCTTTGTATGAATTTCATCCAAGGGGCAGTGAAGGAGCAGATCAAGTCTGGCAAAGAGGTTATTGAATGGGTGACACCTTCTGGATTCCCTGTGGTTCAAAACCTAAGGATCACACAAACAGAACGGATTGCCACCAAGTTGCTTGGCACAACACTCACCGCAAACATTGCTAAGCAAGAACCAGGACCAGTGGACATTGATCATCATGTCAGTGCTTCGGCTCCTAACGTGATCCATTCCCTGGATGCTGCGTTGTTGCATTGTGTGTTTGCTGATTGGAAGGGACCTTTCACTGTCATCCATGACTGTGTGTTAGGACGTTCCTGTGACATGGATCTGATTGCTAAGGCAGTCAGGAATGAGTTCGTGTCGATTTACAGCCAGCCTGTTCTTAGGAATTGGGCTGATCAGATTGGTGCTGTCTTTGATGAGAGCATCATGAAAAACACTTTGGACATCAATGATGTTCAAGCTTCCCCCTACTTCTTCTGTTAACCATGATCACTTCTGAAGAATCTCTGGCCTACGTTGCAGAGGTTGCTGCTGATTACGAACTGGACCTTGAGATCACTGGTGTGCTGTTTGAACAGTACTCTGAGTATGTCAAGGAAGAGCCTGAGCTGACCTTTGAAGAGTTCATCAAGGATGAGTTCACAGCAGCTGCTTGGATGTGCTGTGCTGCCTCTGGTGGTGGTGTTCAGGAATGTACCGAAGCTGCTGAGCAAGTGCTTGAGGCATTTGAATGATCAATCTTGAACAGATGAGCGATGCCTCTCTCGCCTCTCTTGAACAGGTGATCGCTACCTATGGCTACTCCTATGAGGAAGCCATGGAGATCCTGAAGTGGTTTGATGAAGACCTCGGGGACACCCCTGAGAGCCTCCTTGCCCTCTTCCGAGAGCATGAGGACCTTGTGGCCAGCACCAAACTCACCACCCTTCTTCCCATCACATGAGCGACAACCGTTTCGTCTTTGCCACCACGCTCGAAGGCTACATCAACGCCTTGGTTCCCAGTGGTAGGTTCAACAGCTGCTCCATTGGCTTCCGTATTCCTGATGAACTCATTCCTGAGTTTGACAAGCAGTATGAGAATGCCTTGGAGTGGGGCAAGAACAAGCTAGCTGGAAAGCGCAGCACAGCAGAACTTCCCAAATGGGATGAGTCTGGCTATGTGAAGCTGAGCTATGGTGGTGACAGCAACAACCCGATGTTCCCTTGGGTGGATACGGATGGTCAACCCATTCCTCTGACCACTCAGATTTGGAAGGGTACGAAGGTTCGCCTCATTGTTGATGTTAAGCCCTATGTCTTCACCACCAAGATCGGCCTCTCGTTCAAAGTCAAGGGTGCCCAGATCATCTCATTATCCTCAGGGAATGGGTATGACTCTGGTGACATCAGCGATGATGATGTGGTTGCTATCTTTGGTTCCGTTGATGGGTTCAAGGTAGGTAGTCCCAACTTCCAGCCTGCTCCTACGGAAACAGCTGACGATCTTCCCTTCTGATGGCGGGCTACCGGAGCCGCCTTGAAGAAAGGTTGGCCCGGTGGTTGGAGCTTAATGATGTTTCGTTTGAGTATGAAACTCTTAAGCTCTCTTACACTATCACCGCAAAGTACACCCCAGACTTTGTTCTTCCCAATGGAGTGATACTGGAGGCAAAGGGTTACTTCAAGCCTGTTGATCGTCGCAAGATGTTAGCAGTGAAACATGATAACCCTGAGCTTGACATCCGTTTTGTCTTTCAAGCCCCACACAACACACTTTCCAAGGAAAGCAAAACCACCTATGCTATGTGGGCCGACAAGAACGGTTTCAAGTGGTGTTCCTCTTCTGATATTCCCCTCTCTTGGATTGAATGAAAGACTCTGAGTCAGTGTTTGTTCGTCACGAACCCTGTCCCTCATGTCGTAGTAGTGATGCGCTCGCTCGTTACCAAGCGGGCGATGCGTATTGCTTCTCCTGTGGGTACTACGAACATGGCGATGGTGATGTTCCCCTTTCCCACAAGCCTCGCAACCGCATGGATTACTCAGGAGATATCATTCCTCTCCGCACCAGAAACATCCAAGAAGACACATGCAAGAAGTTCAACGTTCGGTTCTCTGCTGAGAATCAAACCCTTCGGTTTCCTTACTGCAACTCCTCAGGACAGGTGATTGCGTTCAAGGAAAAGACTGCTGCCAAGGACATCACTTGGAAGGGCAAGAACGAAGAACATCAACTGTTTGGCCAGCAGCTATTTGGTGGTGGCAAGACTCTTGTCATTACCGAGGGCGAGGAGGACGCCATGAGCGTCTGGCAGGCCCGTCCTAATTGGCCAGTTGTCAGTGTTCCCAATGGTGCCAACGGTGCCAGGAAGTCACTGGAGAAGCAGCTGAAGTGGGTGCTGGAGTTTGATGAGATCATCCTGTTCTTTGACAACGATGGTCCTGGCCAGGAGGCAGCACAATCGTGTGCTTCCCTCTTCCCACATGAGCGGGTGTTCATCGCCCGCACTGACCAATACAAGGATGCAAATGAAGCATTAGTTGCAAAGGACACAGACGCCATCAGGCAAGCCATCTGGAACAAACGACAGTTTGCCCCAAAGACCGTCATCGATGGAACTGATCTCTTTGAGATCGCTAGTCGTCCCCTGGCTGGGCGGGACGCTGATTGGCCTTTTGACAGTCTTAACGCCGTCACTGGTGGTCTTAGACTCAGAGAACTGGTCACAGTCACAGCAGGCTCAGGTGTCGGCAAAAGCACACTCTGCGGAGAGGTAGCACAGGGGTTGGTTGACCAGGGTCATAAGGTGGGCTACATTGGACTGGAGGAGGGCCTTCAACGGACCGCCTTACGTCTCATGTCCGTCAAGGCCAACAAACCACTCCACATCAGCAATGACATCCCACAAGAGGATTTCCGCCAAGCGTTTGATGCTTCCGTTGGCTCTGGCCATGTTTTTCTTCGTGACGGCTTTGGTTCCGTGGATCCTGAGGCTATTCTGAGTGACATCCGATTCATGACGATGGCAAAGGGTATTAGGTGGGTCATCCTTGATCACCTCAGCATCCTTCTGTCTGGCAATGATTCGGGGGACGAGCGCAAGCTCATTGACGTTACCATGACCAAGCTCCGCAGCTTTGTTGAGGAGACTGGTATTGGTATGATTCTCATCAGCCACCTACGCCGACCACAGAATGACAAAGGACACGAAGACGGAGGAAAGGTTTCCCTCGGACAACTCAGGGGTTCCCATGCCATTGTCCAGCTATCTGATCTGGTCATCGCTATTCAGCGAAACCTCAGTGCTGGAGAGAGTCACTCAGAGCTGGTTGTATTGAAGAACCGATTCAATGGAAAGACAGGACCTGCTGGATTTGTTAGCTACAACGGAGACACAGGTCGCATGTTGGAAGACGTTACTCCAATGTTCAAACAACGAGACACCCATGCCACAACCCCAGACAACTATGACTTCTGAACGACAACTTAAAATCGGCTATCACAACACCGTTCGATGTTTGACATGTGACAGTGAGGAGTTCTTCTTCAGCAAGATGATTCCCACTGGCAACTTCTGTTCCAGTTGTGGTCGTCCTGATGTGATTACTGAGACCACCTTTGCAGCTGAGGAAGGTCCGTGGGATTGAGACTGCTGTTCGACATTGAATCAGATGGGCTTCTTCGGAAGCTGAGTGTGGTTCACTGTATCGTTGCAATGGACCTTGACACCAAGCAGGTCTTTCGTTTCAACGATCAGGGTGGTGAGCACAGTGTCACCGAAGGAGTCACCCTTCTCATGGAGGCAGATGAGTTGTGGGGCCACAACATTGTTGGCTACGACATCCCAGCCCTTCAACAGATCTATCCCTTCTTCCAGCCAAAGGCCGCCACCTTTGACACCCTAATCATGTCTCGGATGTTCTTTTCTGACATCCTTGCTCGTGATGTGCGGAAACGCCCAGCAGCAATGCCTGGGCAGCTCTTCGGACGTCACAGTCTGGAGGCCTGGGGCTACCGTCTCACCGAATACAAGGGTGAGTTCGGCAAGACCACAGACTGGAAGGACTGGTCACAGGAGATGGAGGATTACTGCGAGCAGGATGTCCACGTCAGTCATGAATTAGTGCAGCTGTTCACCCCTAAGCTGAACGACTGCACAGATTCCATTCGACTGGAACATGACCTTGCCAGGATCATGGCCAAGCAGGAAACATCAGGATGGCCCTTCGATGTGAGGGCAGGTCAGCAACTCGAATCAACTCTCCGAACAGAGATGGATCAGTTGGCTGATGGGATGAGAAGCATCTTCCCTTATGTGGATGGTGGTCAGATGATTCCCAAACGTCCCAACCAAACCAAGGGCTACATCAAAGATGCACCATTCACCAAACTCAAGGAGTTCAATCCCACCAGCCGTCATCACATTGGCTGGGCCTTCATGACCTGGCGAGGATGGAAACCAGATCAGTTCACTGACACTGGCATCCCTAAGATTGATGAAGGAATCCTGATGGGTCTTGATACCACAGAGGCAACCACCTTTGCTCGTATCTTGGAACTCCAGAAAGGGGTAGGACAACTCAGTGACGGGGCAAACGCATGGCTGAAGATGGTTACACCTCAGGGTCGTATCCATCACCAGTGTATGCTTGCAACCAACACAGGTCGCAATGCCCATAGCAAACCAAACCTTGGACAGGTAAGTAGTGATCCACGTTGCCGCGCTCTTTTCTTGCCTGGTAAGGGGATGCGACAGGTCGGTGCTGATGCTTCTGGCCTTGAACTTAGGATGCTTGGTCATTACCTCGCTTTCTTTGACGGGGGGTCTTTTGCTGACGTTGTTGTTAATGGCGACATTCATCAACAGAATGCAGACAGAGTCGGCTGCACGAGAAAGGCTGTCAAGTCTCTCACTTACGCATTCATTTACGGTGCTTCCGACAAGAAGATCGGGCTCACTATGGACAAAAGTCTGGGGGATGCGGAAGCCTTAAGGTTGGGCAAAGACATTCGCAAGAAGTTCCTTGCTGCTATTCCTGGACTTGATGATCTCCTGACTGCCGTCAAACAGAAGGCAGAGGGTGATGTGCTTAGGGGTCTTGATGGTCGTCCCATCCGTCTCCAAGGCAAGAAACATGCTGCCCTGAACTATCTGCTTCAGTCTGCTGGTGCTATCGTTTGCAAGAGATGGAACGTGATTGCCTATGAGTCACTTACCAAACTAGGATACAAGTGGGACATTGACTACCAATGGCTTGGTTGGATCCATGATGAAATTCAATTAGCTGTCCTCCCACACCTTGTCAATGACTTCAAGTTCAATCTCGAATGGGCAATCGTCCAAGCAGGAGAGTACTACAACCTCCGAGTCCCACTCGCCTCCGAAGCGAAAGAAGGGGCATCGTGGGCAGACTGCCATTAGCTTGCGGGTTGATGCAGACTTCTACGCTTACCGTTCCTGTCAGGTCAACGAGGAGGAACTTGATTGGGGTGAAGATCTCATCACAATTGTTAGCAATCTGAAAGAGGTCATCCGAACTTTTGAGCAGGACATCAGCAACCTCAGGTCACAGTATGACACCACCAATGTCACCCTGTACTTTTCTGACACCAAGAACTTCAGGAAGACGGTTGACCCCGAGTACAAGGGCAACCGAACAAAGCGTAAGCCTGTTGGCTATCGCAAGTTGCTAGGGTGGTGTCGGCAGAACTATGACACCGTAACCATTCCCCACCTTGAAGCTGATGATGCTCTTGGCATTCATTGCCACAATGATCCTTCTCACTTTGTTCTGGTCAGTCCCGACAAAGACATGAAGCAGATCGCTTGTCGGTTGTTCAATGGAAAGGAAGAGGTCACCACCACCAAAGAACAGGCCGACTACTGGTTCTGGACCCAGTGCCTCACAGGAGACCCTGTGGACGGCTACAAAGGTGTGCCTGGTGTTGGTGCCAAGGGTGCTGAGAAGCTCCTTGCAGGGGCACAGGGCACAGAGTGGGAGGTGATCAGAGGTGCTTATGAGAAGGCAGGTCTGACCGAGGAGGATGCCCTCCGCAATGCTAGGCTTGCCAGGATCCTCCGCCCAAACGAGTACAACTTCACAACCAAACAACCCATCCTGTGGAACCCACCAACCAATGAGTAAGCACGATCCAGCCCATTACCAGCAAGGCAAGATTCAGGTTTGGGACTTCATTGTTGACCAAGATCTTGACTTCCTGTCTGGTAACATCATCAAATACATTTGCCGAGCAGGCTACAAACCCCAAGAAACTGAACTCGATGACTGGCTCAAGGTCCGTGCCTACGTTGAACGAAAAATCAGAGCCATCAGTGACGCCCAGCCTCCTCACTCAGGCTATCCTGTTCCGACAGGCGATGGAGCAGCCCATTTCCACACCTGATGAAATTGTCCATGAACTTCAATTTGGACTGATTCGTGAGGAGTATGGTGAGTTTGATGAAGCCTTTTCTGGTGAGTTTGATGGGAAGATTTCTCTTGAAGATCAACTCAAAGAACTAGCAGATCTTGTCTTTGTCTGCTACCAATATGCCGCTGCCCGTGGCTGGGACCTTGACTCGGCAATGAACCGTGTCTTCCGCTCCAACATGAGCAAACTCGTGGATGGCAAACCCCTCCGCCGCGATGATGGTAAGATCATGAAGGGGCCAAACTACGAACCACCCATCCTTGAGGATCTCCTCTGATTATGAAAACGCCGAACATTATTGCTCGCACAGGACGAGTTCAAAACTGGATCACGGATCCTACTTCCCGACTTCCTGTGTCTTGCACAGTGTTTGTGGTTCAGGATAGTATGGAGGGACTTGATGGAATTGAATCGTCTTGGCGCTTTGTTTCCCATGCCCTCCGCAATGGTGCTGGTGTTGCTGTTCACCTCAGCAACCTACGTCCCAAAGGTGATGAGAATGGAAAGGGCCTGACGGCTTCCGGTCCAGTCTCCTTTGCCAAGATCTATTCCACCCTCAACGAGACCCTTCGTAGGGGTGGTCATTACAAGAATGGGGCGGTTGTGATCCACCTGGATTACGATCATCCTGATGCTCTTGAGTTTGTTAATGCCAGCCGGGCAGAACTGCCTTGGGTGAAGCGTTGCCTGGATGTTGACGACTCCTTCCTATTCGTTGCCAGTACTGAACTGATTGCTGCCACCATTGAAGGCATCAAGCGTGGTGACATCTGGCTGAACAAGATTCGCTGCGACAGCAATCACCAGCGGATCTATGGCAACGTCTGTCTGGAGGTGTATCTGAAGAGCCGTGGTACCTGCCTGCTTCAGCATGTGAACCTAGGTGCTTGCACCAAGGACAACATCGTAGGGGCCTTTGAGGAGGGCATGACCAGCCTGGTTCTTCTTCACGGCAAGACTGGTGTTGGTGATACTGGTGAGTATCTGACACCTGAGTTTGACCGTCAGGTTGGTCTCGGTGTGTTGGGTCTGGCAAACTTCCTTGCCTACCACCACATCACTTATGAACAGTTTGGTGATGCCCTAGAATTGTACCTAGGCAATTCACCAACAAACACCACTGCCTATCGCCTGGTATCTCAGCTGGCACTAGGCATTGAGAAGGCTGCCATCATCGCCCGTAAGGCCGGTATGGTCCGTGCCTTTGCCATTGCCCCTACTGCCTCCTGCTCCTACAACAACGTGGATCTGAGGGGCTACACCACAGCTCCTGAGATTGCCCCACCCATCTCACGCAACGTGGATCGTGACAGCGGCACCTTCGGTGTTGATGCCTACCAGTATCCTCCTGATATGGAGATTGCTGCTGAGGTTGGCTGGGAAACCTACAACAAGGTGGTGGATGGTATGGTATCGCTGTTCCGCAACACCATGTTATTCCATGGCTACTCCTACAACAGCTGGAGTGATGTCGTCACCTACGACGAATCGTTCATTCAAAAGTGGCTCAACTCGCCACAAACGTCGCTTTACTATTCCCTTCAGGTGATGCCTGATGTGCAAGCCAAGGATGATGCGATGACTGCCCTTGATGAGGAGTTTCATGAGTTCTTCAAGTTTGATGAGGATCCTCTTGAGGAAGTCCCTCCGTCTGATGATCGTTGTATTCCCTGTGGAGAATAGTCATGCCAAACCTCAACATTCCAGTACCAACAAAACCTAATCTTAAAATCAATCAATCTCTGATTACCCCAGGAAACATTGATTTACAGAAACGACCAAAGGTTAGAAATCCTGATGGATCATACAGCACTGTATTTACACATACATTTCCACTTGATGAAAACAATCCCAATAGTCCTTGGGTGAATGCTCCTGGAGTCATCAAGGATAAAAATGGAAAATACTTCAAGGTACCTGATGGACGAAAGGGTGAACAGATGGTTAGGGAAGCGTATTACAACACCAAAGAACACTTAGGTATTCATAAAACATTAAAAGATGCTGAGGCTGCTGCCATACGTCTTCATGAAGATCAAGCCAAATTGTACGGAAAATGACAACTACCGTTTCGCCCTATGATCAGGTCATCTTTCGCAAACGCAAGTGGACGCCAGTTGCCGTTCGCAAGGGTGACCTAGTTTCTGGTTCCGAAGATGCCTTCTTTCGTGCTCTTGCTCTGCGTCATCTGGAGTTGCCTGTCGCTGATTTCCTTCGGCAGGGTCTTGAAAAGGAACTTCCCAAGACTGCTGGTGTTGTTGAGGCTCTTACCTCAAACATCCAAGATGAAGAACGCCATGACCAGGCCTTCCGTTATGTTGTCGCTGCTCATGGTTCTGATCCAAAAGCAGAGGCAGAAGGAAGTCACATCCTAAGGACCTGGCTTGAGGCACCGGAACATCCGATCCTTAAGGCAGCTATTCTTGAGAGGAGTGTTTTCTTTGTTCTACTGCCCTTCTACCGATTCAACGGAGACATCGGAGTACGAACCACAGCAGCAGACATCAGCCGAGATGAGCAAACCCACGTCGCTATTCATAGCATGGTCTGCTCCGAGCTTGGCCTGCGGTCAACGCAAAGCCTTAACCGATTACGCCGTGCTACTGTTGGATGGATGATGGATGGTCTTACCAGTACCACCAACAAGTACCTCAGCAAGGACTTCTGGATCAGCCAGTCTGATTCCCTGTACGAACGTGGCAAGGCCCCTGGTCTTTCTGACACACAACGTGCAAGGATGCCCTGTTTTTTTGAGGCAAGCAATGTTGACTTACCTCAATACGGCTGACGTTTACTATGCTTGATTGTTATTCTTGCTTACAGAGCTTTCCAGAATCAGATTTCTACAAAGAGGCTCGCACTAAACGAGGCTACCAACGCAAGTGTAAGTCCTGCCATAAGGCTGCTGCTGCGAATTCCTATGAGAAGAATCAAGATTCAGTTTTGGCACGTCGCAAGGAAAACTATTGCCCAACCGCTGAAAGAGATAAAAAACTTAAGCGTTCCTACGGTATTAGTTTGTTACAATACAAAGAAATGCTTAGTTCTCAGGGCGGTAAATGTTTGATATGCGAAAGCACTGCTCCGTATCACAACTCAGGTCAATTTGTTGTAGATCACTGCCATTCTACAGGAACTATTAGGGGATTGTTATGTCATCATTGCAACTTACTATTGGGTCATGCTAAGGATTCCACTGTAACCCTACAAGCTGCTATTGATTACCTCAACAATTATGGCTAATTCCTACTTTGATGCCACCGAGATTCCCCTCACAGACGTGGTGGGGGGACGTGTGGATCTTGATCTTCTCATTGAGGATCTTGACCAGAGGTATCCAGACAACTATCCTGACCACGAGATGACTCCGTGGGAAGCAGGACGGATGTCTGGAGCCCTTGCTGTTATTCGCTACATCAAGTCAAAACGCAATCCGTAATCATGTGCCTAGGATCACCTCCTTCTCCGCCCCCTATGCCGGAGATCAAAATGCCCGAACCTCCACCTCCGATTCCAGCAGCTCCTGTTTCTGTTACCAGTCCTTCTGGTGCTGCCAAAGTGAAAGCTACTCAGTCCCAACGTTCTTCTTTGCGTAATGCCCGTATGGGTACTGGCTCTTTGAAGACTGGGCCTGTTGGTGGTACCTCCAGTCTTTCCATTGGTAAGTAACAATGGAAACGCAAACTGCTGCTTCTAGGTATGCAAAACTAGCAAGCGACAGGACGACGTTTCTTGACACTGCTCGTGACTGTGCAGAACTCAGCCTTCCCTTTCTGCTTGCCCCATCTGGGTTAGCAAGTGGACAGAAGCTTCCTACTCCTTGGCAGAGTATTGGAGCAAAGGGTGCCAATGCTATGGCATCCAAACTGATGCTGAGTCTCTTCCCAGTCAACACCACCTTCTTCAAGCTTCAAATCAACGATGGCCAGTTGGCCAAAGATCAGGTACTCAATGCCAAGATCAGATCAGAGATTGACATAAGCTTGTCAAAGATGGAACGGGTGGTCATGCAAAACATTGCAGAATCACAAGACAGGGTAATTCTCCACCAAGCAATGAAACACCTCATTGTTACGGGGAATGCCCTTGTCTTCATGGGTTCCAATGGTGTCAAGTTGTATCCTCTTGATCGCTATGTTGTAGTGCGTGATGGTGAAGGTATCCCAACTGAAATCATTACTGTTGAGGCAATTGATCGTCAGTTCCTACCACCAGCACTCCAACAGAACAAGGCAAAGAACGTCAACGATGTTGCCGACAACTCCAGCACCCCTAGCACCGATGTGGTCTTAGGGGAAGATGAAGTTGCAGTCTTCACATGGGCCAAACTGAAGGATGGTCAATGGCGATGGAGACAAGAAGTTGATGGTGAGATTGTTCCTGATTCGTTTGGGAAGTCTCCAAAGAATGTAACCCCCTGGCTTCCGCTTCGGTTCAATGTTGTTGATTCCGAAGACTATGGACGTGGCAGGATTGAGGAGTTCCTTGGGGACCTGAAGTCTCTTGAGGCCCTCATGCAAGCCATGGTTGAGGGCTCTGCTGCCTCTGCCAAGGTAGTCTTCCTGGTTAGCCCATCGGCCACCATCAAGCCCATGCAGCTGGCCAAGGCGGGCAATGGGGCCATCATTCAGGGTCGTCCTGAAGACGTGACCGTTGTTCAGGTTGGGAAGGCACAGGACTTCAGCACCGCCTACCAAATGATCACCAGCCTCACCCAAAGGCTGTCAGAAGCATTCCTGATCCTCACCGTCCGTCAATCCGAAAGGACCACAGCGGAGGAGATCAGAGCCACCCAACAGGAACTCAACGAACAGCTTGGTGGCATCTACGGCAACCTCACCGTGGAGCTTTTGCGTCCCTACCTCCAGCGCAAACTCTTCCTTCTCCAGCGTAGCAATGACATTACCAAGCTACCCAAGGGTGTTATCTTTCCTACTGTTGTTGCAGGTCTTGAAGGCGTTGGTCGTGGCCAAGATCGTGATGCCCTCATGATGTTCCTCACTACCATCTCTCAGAGTCTTGGTCCTGAGGCAATGATGAAGTTCATCAACCCCGACGAAGCAGTGAAACGTCTTGCTGCTGCCCAGGGTATTGATACCTTGAACCTTGTTAAGACCAAGGACGAGCAAGCCAATGAGATCCGCCTTGCTCAACAACAGGCCATTTCCCAGTCCCTGACCAGTCAGGCTGGACAGCTGGCCGGTTCTCCTATGATGGATCCGTCCAAAAACCCTCAAGCACTCGATGGCATTAGCAAAACCCTTCAGGGCCTCCAAGGCCAATTCGGTGGTGGAGCAACAGGGGGACAACCCGTTGCAGCTCCAGCAGGACAACCTACCGAACCCCTCCAGTAACGAGTTGCCTTCCGCAATTCCCACTCCTGTCAACATTCCCTCTGCTTCTGGTCCTAAGGAACAATTCAAGTATGGTGATGCCAAGGTGACCGCACCTGGCGTTGGCAAAGTTACCATTGTAATCCATTAACCCTCAATGTCTGAAATCATTTTTGATGGCACCGATCCAGATGTTACTGCCAGCCGAGAGGCAGCAGAAGCAAAAAGTCTGGAGACTGGTAGCAAGATTATTGAGGCCCAGGAAGCAGCAAATGAAGAACAGTATCGTCGCAGTCAAACTGATTCCGAGGATGCTGGTCAGTATGCTGGAAAGTTCAAGTCTGCTGAGGACCTTGAAAAGGCTTATCTGGAACTACAGAAGAAGCTTGGATCCAAGGAATCAGAATCAGCAGATGAGGAATCAACAGAGGAGACTGCCGAAGAACCTACTGAAGAAACTGAACCAGAAACCGAACCACAGGTTACTGAAAAAGTTCAGTTACTGAAGGATGCTTCGGAAGAGTACTATGCAAATGGTAATGCTCTGAAACCTGAAACGCTTCAAAAGCTCAAGGAGATGCCATCTGAGCAGCTCATTGAAGCCTACATGGAGTTTCAAAAGAACAACCCAGTTGCTACTGCTCAGCCTTTGTCTGATGTTGATGCCCAGTCCATCGTTACTTCCGTGGGCGGGCAAGATGCTTACAATGAAACCCTTGCATGGGCTTCTGACAACCTCAAACCTGAGGAAGTTGCAGCCTATGACAATGTGATGAATGGTGGTAACAAGGATGCAATCTTCTTTGCTGTGCAGTCTTTGAACAATCGTTACAAGGATGCTGTGGGCTTTGAAGGCAATCGTCTGAGTGGCAATCGGGCACCTCGCCAAGAACCGGGTTTCCGTAGCCAGGCCGAATTGGCTCGTGCTATTTCGGATCCACGCTACCGCAATGACCCTGCCTATCGGTATGACGTAGAGCAGAAACTTTCGCGTAGCAATGATCTGATGTAGGAAAAACGGACAATCCAATGCCGGATTTGGGGGCACCTCAGTGTCGGACCCCCATTTCTCTTGAGGTTTGGGCCTCATTAAAAAAACCCAGTCATGACTGGAGTATTGGCCCGCTGCGGTGGACACCCAATATGACACGACTCTGCCTAACAACCGAATAATACCTCCTAGGAAAATCCAAACGTTTGGGAACTGTCATAACAACCCTACCTACTAAGACCAATGTCTGCAACACCTACCTATCTTGGCCAGGCTAACAAAGCTGGCAGCACTACCGCTCTTTTCCTGAAGCTGTTCACTGGCGAAGTCTACGAAGCCTTCCGTAACAGCACCATCGCCAAGGATCTGGTCATGAACCGGACCCTCCGTGGTGGCAAGCAAGCCCAGTTCATCCACACTGGCCGTATCTCGGCTGGTTACCACACCCCCGGTGTGCCCATCCTGGGCGCTGGCAACCCTCCTGCTGCCGAGACCACCATCGCAATGGACGACCTGCTGGTCGCCAGCGCCTTCGTGGACAACCTCGACGAGGTGATGAGCCAGTATGACATCCGTGGCCCTATCGCCCGTCAGATCGGCCAGAGCCTGGCTGAGTTCTATGATCGTCGCATCTTCCGTGTGCTCGATCGTGCCTCCTCTGCCTCTGCTGCCGTGACCGGCGAGCCTGGTGGTTTCCAGATCAACCTGGGTGCTTCCAAGGAGTATGATGCCCAAGCCCTGGTTGACGGCTTCTTTGAAGCTGCTGCCCGTCTTGACGAGGTCGCCGCTCCTAAGGATGGTCGTGTGGCCGTGCTGTCCCCCCGTCAGTACTACGCTCTGATCAGCCAGGTTGACACCAACATCCTGTACCGTGAGTACGGCAACAACCAGGGTTCCATGAACTCCGGTGATGGCCTGTATGAGATCGCTGGTATCAGCATCAAGAAGTCCAACAACATCCCCTTCCTGGGCAAGTATGGTTCCGCCTCTGGCGCTGCCATTGATGCTGCTGCTGTGACCGGCGAGAACAACTCCTACGGCATTGCTTCCAACTTCACCAACAGCTGCGGCCTGATCTTCCACCGTGACGCTGCTGGCGTTGTGGAAGCCATCGGTCCTTCGGTTCAGACCACGGGTGCTGACACCAAGGTGATTTATCAGGGCGACGTGATCGTGGGCCGTCTGGCCTACGGTGCTGGCGCTGTGCGCGTTGGCGTTGCTGGTGCCTTCCGTAACACCTGATAACCAACTCCTAATTAGGAGCAAATTAGGCTTTCATTAGGACTCAGCCTATTAAGGGTTGGGTCCTTTTCTTTCAATACCGTGTTTGTCCCATGTCTTTCTCCACTACGCAGCTTGATGCTGTCAACCAAATGATGACAGGCATCGGACAGGCTCCGGTGTCGTCTCTTGATGAATCCAATCCAGAAATTGCCACCGCACTTAGCATCTTGAATGCTGTGAATCGGGAAGTTCAAGGAGAAGGCTGGTCCTTCAATACTGAAATTAATTACCCATTCATGCCTGATGCTTCTGGAAACATTATTGTTCCCGACAATGTTCTTCAATTGTCTGACAATAAGATTTCCAATGTGCAAAAATACCAGACCGTATTGCGTGGCGGCAAGCTTTATGATAAGATTTCACACAGCTTCACCTTTCCGATTGGCACAGCAATCTCCTGTGATGTGATCTGGATGGAAGACTTCAATGATCTTCCCCAAGTGTTCAAGGATTACGTCACCATCCGTGCTACCAGAGTGATGTATGATCGGACTGCTGGCAGTATTGATGCTGTGAAGTTCAAGGTCCTCACCCAAGACGAAGCCTACCTAAGGGCCAACTGTCTTGCGTATGATACCCAGACCGCAGAACCCAACATCTTTGGTGTTGAGTCTGGTCAGAACTTCTACATCTCCTACACCCCATTCCGAGCGATTGCACGATAATGACTATCATATCTCAGAAGATCACACCACTGACAAATGGTGTTTCTCAGGAAGCTGATTCCTCAAAGAAAGTAGGACAGTTCAGGTCTTGTACCAACTTCCTGCCAGACCCTACCCTTGGTCTTGCTAAGAGGCCTGGCATGAGGGCCATTGGTGAACTGACTGGAGCAGCTGCTGATGGCACATGGTTCATGGCAATCCGTGATGACCAAGAACGCTACATCATTCAGTTTAGCAAGGCTGGCGTATTGAAGATGTGGGATGCTGAGAGTGGACAAGCACAGATAGTGAACACTCAAAGTGCTGGATCTATTACTTATGCAACCCATATTAATAGTAGTGATCTTGGGATCCTTCAGGTCAATGATTATTACTTTGTATTGAATCGCAAGACCATTGTTGCTGCCAGTGGTAGTTCCAGTCCAACCACACCTTACTACGCATTTGTATTGATTAACACCTTGGCAAGTAGCACAAGGTATGCCATCATTCTTAATTCCACAGAGTATGCTTTCACCAGTCCTGGAACAGTCACAGGAGCCATCCTGAAGGTTGGTGCCGTAACAGGTGGTAGTTCCTACACCAATGGGGTTTACACTGGTGTTACCCTCACAGGTGGCTCAGGGACAGGCGCCAAGGGCACTGTGGTAATTGCGGGCAATGTGGTAACCTCCATCAGCATCACCTCTCCTGGACAAGGATACCTAGCTACTGACGTACTCGTGCCACTTACTGCTGAGGTTGGAGGGGCAGGGTCTGGTGCAAGCACCACCGTATCTGACATTGGTATTGCCAACGCACCTATTAACCTAGGTGATGTTACCGAAGGCCTTAAGACAGCTATTAATGCTGGTGGAGTTTGGACAGTTACCACTGTTAGCAATGTCTTGTACATTGTTAAGAATGATGCAACAGACTTTAATATCAGTGCAAAGGGTGGCACCACCAACAACTCCTTGGAGGCATACAAAGGTACTGTGCCATCGTCTTCCGTATTGCCTAAGCAATTCAAACACAACGCAGTTATTCGCGTCAATGCTTCTGATGAGAGCGAAGGGGACGACTACTACTTGAAGTTCGTTACTTCAAATGGTGGTTCCTTTGGCGCTGGTATCTGGGAAGAAACAATAGGTTCCAATGTCCTTCTTGGGCTTGATCCAGATTTCATGCCCCATGCCATCATTCGTGAGGCCAACGGAACATTCTCTTATCGCAGCTTGAATGAAGCAAGTGCTGCTGCTACGGTTACCAGCACAACCACAACGGGCATCCCTTCTGTTGTTGGGATTACAACCACTGGTTCTGGCACTTATGTGGTTGGAGAAACCTTTTCAGTCATAGGTGGTGCCGGTCGTAACCTCAGACTACGAGTCACTGCTGTTGGAGACTCTGACAGTATTGATGATAACCCTCTTGATCCAGTACTACCGACCTACACATTTGTTTACAAGTTTGTTAGTCCTTCTGGGACAATTACCTATCGTTGGGTTGTTGACGGTGTTCAAATTAATGAAACAAGCACTGATGATAGTTTTTCCTTAGGAAACAAAACCTACAGCGTTCATCCTTATGAATGGGTGCTCAGTGTTGTTAGTGGTGTTCCAGAAGGCACCCTAAGCACTTTTGCTGCTGGTATGCGTATCGTTACCCACCTTGTCAACACAATCCAAGCTGTTGATATCATCCGGGCAGGACAAGGGTATGCAGCCGGTAACATCGTTACCAATCCTAAGGGCGCTACGTTCACCATCAGCAGTGTGGTATCTAAGACCACTTATGTTGATGATATTGGTAAAAACTTCTGGCAAGAGAGACAGGTTGGAGACCTAACAACCAATCCAAATCCAAGCTTTGTTGGAAAGAGAGTTACCGGTATCAGCTTCTTCAAAAATCGGTTGGTTTTCCTTAGTGATGATAATGTGATTTGCAGTCAGGCTGGAAGTTACTTTGACTTCTTTGCTACCACAGTAATCACCATTGTGAACAGCGATCCAATTGATATTTCATGCGGATCAACCAAACCCATTGAGTTGCGTCATGCCATCCAGCAACCACGCGGTCTGCTCATATGTGCAGACAATGCTCAGTATGTGTTGGAAACATCCACCGAAGCCTTCAGTGCCAGCACTGCTGAGATCAGCTTGATCTCCAACTACAGCCAGGATGTCTTTGTGCCTCCTGTGGATGCTGGGACAACAATAATGGTGTTGGATCAAAACACACGATACACCAGTATTTATGAGATGCTCATCCAAGACGCAGGTTCCAGGCCTTTGGTTGCTAACATCACAACCATTGTCCCCTCCTACATTCCTGGCAACATCATCTCAATGAAAGGTAGCACTGCTTCAAGTATGCTCAGTATGCTTAGCAGTCAGAAACTGAATGAGTTGTATTTCTTCAGGTGGTTCAATGCTACTGGCAATGAACGTACCATGGCCAGCTGGTTCAAGTGGACACTGCCTGGTAATTTGCTGTTGCATGAGCATGACAATGAGTCGATGTTCTTTGTGACCAAACAACCAAACCCCTTTCTCAGCAAGCTAGTATCGTTGTCAGACTCCTCCAATGGGGCCATGACGTTTGATGATACCTACATTGATCTGAGGATGGATCTCTATGATTACAGTCCAGCAACCTACTATGATTCTGGTCCTGATCAAACAAGGATTTGTTTCAAGGCAGGCATTGCAACCATCTCAGACACTCCGGTGTTGGTGAGTACCAATCCACTGAGTCCTGGTTTGTCCTATGAGCTGCCATTGCAGGTCAACCTAGCAGCTCCTGCTGGGCAGAAATACTTCGTGGTACTGAGTGGCAATCGTGCGGCTGAGGGCTGGTGCTTGGGTGTTAGGATGAAGGCTGAGGCCATCATGCCTAAGTTCTACTACAAGTCTGAGAACAGGGCTGACACCAGAAACATCCCCACAATCCAACGACTCTTTGTGGAGTCCAAGGATTCGGGACCATTCTCAGTCAGTGTGAAGTCTGAAGGACGTGATGAGTTTGTTCAACAAATCTCACACATGCGTTCCAATGACTACTTCTTCAACACCCTACCAATGATCCGTAGTGCTGAGGATGCTGTGCCCGTATTGGCAAAAGGTACTCAGGTGGATGTCACCCTCAGGGCTGACTACCCACTTCCTGTGTATCTCACAAGCATCACATGGCAAGGCAGTTACACAACCAAAGGAGTCACCCGTCAATGAGTTTGATCCGAAGAGCAACTATTGAGGATGCTCTTATCATTGCAGCAAACCTTCAGGATGCTGATCGGATGGAGATTGAGGGGCTTGGTGCTGATCCAGTATCAGCCCTTCTTATGTCCATCAGTACAGCTGATGATCCAATTCTCTTCATGACTCCTGATGGGATACCTGCTGGCCTAGCTGGCGTGTCCAGACACGACACATCAGGGGCCATTTGGATGCAAACTACAACAGCCGTTACCAAACATCCTATCCTTTTCTTCAAACAATCAAAACAATGGCTCAGTCAGGTGAGTGGGTATGACTGCCTATTTAACATTGCTGATCCACGAAATCACTTACATATGAAACTACTTCATCGTCTCGGCTTCAAACGCCTTGGCTATCGGGTAGTTGGTCCAAAATCTCTTACTTATGTGGAGTTTGCTAAGCTATGTGCATAGGTCCTGGTATTATTGCCGCAGTAAGCATTGCGTCTTCTGTTCTCGGCACCGTTGCTAACTACTCTGAACAACAGGCTCAGGCATCCTATGCCAACTCTGTTGCCCAGGCCCAATTCAAACAACAACAATCACTATTCCAACAAAGTCAAAACGCCTACCAACAACAACTATCACTCAATGCTGAGGCTGCCAGCAGGGCTTACACCCAAGAGCAGCAGAAGCTTTCAGCAGCCAACCAGAAGGCCGCTGACGATGCCCAGCAGCTCCTCGTGAAGCAATTCCAATCCCAAGGCAGTATCCTCGCCTCAGGGCGTTCTGGACAGAGCATAGGGCTTCTTGTGTCTGACACCCAACGAGAGTATGGTCGTGACCTTGCTAACCTTGGTTTGAACCTAGGCTATGCAAACATGGACTATGGTAACTCGGTGGACAATGCCAGAAACAGTTGGATGAGTGCCAACAACCTCGCAGCCTCCAACCGTATGATTGAACCAACAGCCCCCATGGCTGCTCCAGGTCCTAGTGCCCTTGGTTTGGTTACTGGCTTTGGCAATGCTGCTATGTCTGGCCTGACTACCTTCAAACAATTTGGTGGAAAAATAGGAAAGGAATAACCAACTATGGCACAAATTTATCAACCTCAGGGACAACAAGTTAGCCTTGGTGGTCCCAGTACTGATGGTGGGTTCCGTCCTGTTCAGGCCATTGATCCAACAAATCAACTTGCAGCTGCACAGAACCGTCAGCTGGCCCAGTATGAGAACATAGGCAAGGCAAACCTGGAAGCCTACTCTGGTGACCTGAAGGCACTTACCCAGTTCTCTGACACCCTCAACAAGATGGTGGTAGATGAGGGTAAGGTTCGGATGGAGAACCAGATCAACCTTGGCATTGCTGATGTATTGAATGGTGAACTAACACCAACACCAGAAGCCAAGGCCACATTCAAGCAAAAGGAAGCGATTCTGGATGGGACTGCCGCAGCTCAGATCCAGATATCCAACGAGATTGCCAAGACAGACGTTCCTCTTGCTGAGACCATTGTTGTTAGCAGTTCTGCTGTGAACCAATGGCGAGAGAAGGGAAGAACCATAGGCCGTGCCCAGGCAGCTGCTGGCAACGCCATGAGCTTTTTCAAGGACTGGTTGAAGTCAGACGTCCCTAGCATCCCTGTTCCTGATGGGAAAGGCGGTACGACCCTCCGCGCCCCCAGTCAGGTACGCTCAGGGCCTGAACTGAATGCTGCCTGGAGTGTGGGGATGCAACAATTCATCCAACAATCCAACATCCGAAACATCAACCCCACCATCCTTGCCGAGCACCTCACACCACAACTCCTCAGGATCAAGGGGGCGGTGTTGGCAGATCGGATGGATGAGATTCGTAGGGTTCGCCTTGACAATGACAACGAAGAGCATTCCCAAGAGATTGGTGTTGCTGCCAAAGGTTTGTCGTATCAGAACCAAACACAAGCACTTTGGAACTATCACCAAAAGAAAGCCAAAGAGCGCAATGGTGGTAATAACAAAGAAGCCAATGATTTTGTGTTTGGCAATCTTTCAAAGTCCATCAAGTTTGTCAGTCAGACAGATCCAACGTTGGCTACAACCATGGTCACCAACCTTGGAGCCACACTGATCAATCCAGACAACCCAAAGTTAGGGACGATTGCTGATCGCTTTCCTGGTGAACTCAGTGACCTTATCGGCACGATCAAGGGAACCAAACGCGAAGCAGCCCAGGCCAAGGCTGATGCTGACAAGCAACAAGTGGATGATATTTTTGAAACAGTTGCTACTGCTCAGGAAACTGGGGACATCAAGAAGAGTCAACCTGCCTTTGATGCTGGTGTGAAAGCACTAACAGACTTGTCCAATCAAGGTGTTTCTGGTGCCAGAGATGCTCTTGTGCGTTTGCGTGAACGTGGTCGCAACTACAATGCTATCACCAATGAACGCTTTGGTAAGGCTGTTGAAAGTGGTATCATTCGCACCCAGGCAGAAGGGCAGGCATATCTAAGTGCAGGTCTGATTACCGCTGAGACCTACAAAACCTATGAGTCAAGGTTGTTGTCGGATAATAGTAAAAAGGAAATCACACAACACACTAATACCTTAAAAGGGTGGGCATTTACTGTTGCTTCCAGTGGCCTCATGGGTAAGGGTGCAGATACCAATTTGATGACAAAGAAACTTGATATTGTTACCGGTCCTGCCGTTTTAGAAGTGATGGCAGAAGCAGAACAAATGTCAAGAAACGCATTAAGAGATAATAAACAAATCTCAGGCGAAGACATGCTTGGTTTTATGAAAAAACAACTAAGTGCCATGCTTGGTCCTGGTGGTCGTTTTCACGTTGCTGTTGGAAAAAAGGGTGAATTGATTTATCCACAACTAGGATCAAATACAGTTCGTCCTTTTTCCCGAGGAAAAGGTCAATCCGGCATTGACATGTCTTCCAGCCTTCTCAACCGTCTTCCTGTCATTGCCTCTGCCAACGCCGATAAGTTCAACATCACCGAAGACCGATTTGCTAGTGTGTTGGAGATTGCTAGTGCTGGCGGCAAGCTTCCTGATGACATCCTGGCTCGTGTCCGTACCTCTGGTGTTTCGGTTGATGCGTTCCTCAGTAGCCAAGCACCTAAGTTTGGCCTGACCTATGTCCCACAAACCAAAGCCAAGCAGATCTATGATGACAACCGAACCTTAGATGCCCGTGCTGCTGGTCTGTTGGTCAACCCCCGATCAACACCTGAGCAACGCATTCAGGCCAACATGGATCTGATTGCTGCTAGGAGACGGAGGGAACAACAGCAACCATCCCAATCCTCAATCTCTGGTGCCAATGATTATGGTGGTCTGTTGAAACTGATCTCATCTGGAGAAGGTGGATACGATTCCTACAATACTGGAGTTGTAGGACAAAACACTGGTCCCCGTCCCCTAAGCAAAATGCGCCTTGGAGATGTTCAAAAGCTCCAACGCAACGGCACTGTGAGTGCTGTTGGTGTTGCTCAGTGGATGCCTGATGGTCAACTTGATATGGCCATCAAGGCTGCTGGTCTTGGTCCTAATGACATCTTCAGTCCTGAGAATCAACAAAAAATGTTCTGGGCTTATGTCCTGAACACCAACAAACAACCAGCTCTCAGGAATTACCTTAGTGGTAAGAGTAACGATCTCAGGTCAGCACATCAAGCACTTGCTAATGAATGGGCGGCTGTGAAAGGTCCAAACGGAATAGGATCACATGATGGTGGACCTGGGAAAAATAAGGCTTCCCTTGATCACCGACAAATCAGTGCAGCCCTCATGGCAGCCCGTAAGGCTATCATGGCTGGACAACAACCTTAACCGAGGATCACAGGAACTAATCATGCGTGGTTGGTTCCTCCTCAAAACTATTCACAATATCCCTTGAGGGGGAAACATCATGTCTGATTACATCTTGGGTCCAGATACACCTCTTGATGACGTAGCTTACGTCAAGCAGAAGCAGGCTGCGGAAAAAGCTGCTGCTGATGCCAAAGCCAAAGCAGCAGCGCAACAGAAGCAAAAACAGCAAGCAACAGAAACTGCTGCTAAGGCAAAGAAGGATGCACGTTTTGTGAATCCGCTTGACACCATCAGCAAGGCCCGTCCATTGGATCCGCTGATTGATGCGATTGGTGGAAAGGGAACAGCACAACTCCAACAACAAAAGGCTGATACGTTCAACAAAAAACTTCAGAAGCAAGTTGATGCTGATACTGGGTTTGGTGCCGAGGCCATCCGAGTAGTTGGAAAGGGCCTGTCTGCTATTCCTGAACAGATAGCCAATAAGGCTGATTTGCTTGGTGATTACGTCAAGGCAAAAGCTCTGACGGTTACTGGTAAGCCTATTCCAAAAGGAGAAGATCCTAACAAACCAGACGAGTACATCAATGCTGCCTATTCATTCACCACTGCTCCTAAGACCGAAATAGGTCAGGCGGCAAGTAAGCTGCTTACGTTTGCCGTTGGTATGCGTATGGCTGCCAAGTATCTGCCTGGTGGTAAGCTTGGTGGTGGTCCTATTTCTGCTGGTGTGAAGGGTCTTGCCAAGGTTGGTGCCCAGACCAAGCGCCTTGCTTTGGATGGGTTGGTTCCTGGTGCCATTGCAGACATCCTCCTTACGGATGCTCGTGATGGTAACCTGAGTGCCGCCATCAAAAGTATGGTTCCTGTCCAGTATCAACAGAACATGCTGTTGGCTCTGGCAACCAAGGAAGGAAACCCAGCCGCCCTGAACATACTCCTGAGTGCCCTGGAAGGCGGTCCTCTGAACTTTGCAGGCAATGCCCTGGCTGCTCTGATTCCAGCCCGTAAGGCGGCTCAGGCAGCTCTCTCAGTAGGCAAACCAAAGGAGGAAGCACTGGCCGCTGGTGTGAAGACATTCAAAGAGGAAACAGACGTAGCAGCTGTGGCATCCAAAGCATCCCAGGAAGCCGAAAGGGTTCGTTGGACGGATGCTAGGCAAGTTGAGATGAACCAACTCCTTACCAAAGAGCAGAGCCTTACCCAAAGGCTTCAGGGCTTGGACCCCGAAGATGAAGTTGCCAAGGGACTGCAAGGGGAACTGGATGATGTCATGGCTCGCCAAGAGGACCTGGACAACATCATCCTGAAGTCTGCTGATGACACCGCCAAGTATGAGACTTGGGAAACAGAATCCAGCAACAAAACTAGCAACATCAATGATCAGGTCGTTACCCAAGGCATGGCCGAGGATCCAAGGTTTGGTCATCTTGATGATTCACCCTTTGTTCCTGGTCGTAAGGTGTCGGTAAACGGTGCCAGAGGTTTGACGGATGCCCAACACAAGATTCTGGCAACAGATGAATTGGGTATCAAGAAGCTTGTTCAGAAGTCAGAACGTGACATTGATTTCCGCAGCGTCTCCAAAGCACTTGGGATGACGGTGGATGAGATTGCACGTAAGGCTGCTGTGGTGTTTGATGCCATCACCAACGCACTGAAGACTGCTGATGATGTTCAGATCACTCCTGGTGATTTTGCTGAACGCATTATGAAGACTGCTGGTGGTACGCTGGGAACTGACAAGTTTGCCAGGGACATCCCCACCGCAGAAGGTCTTGTTGCCCTGAAAGCACACATCGTTGATACGGCTGAGCAAA
>Ga0114975_10000224_pt1 | contig 42894 bp, 36 predicted proteins | sample S_130626_EF_Meta_FD_87031 | JGI IMG/M metagenome (GOLD analysis project Ga0114975, IMG submission 87031) | Freshwater microbial communities from Lake Simoncouche, Canada to study carbon cycling - S_130626_EF_MetaG | ecosystem: Environmental > Aquatic > Freshwater > Lake | place: Lake...
TATTTTGACGCAAGGCTGTATGTTTCATACTGCCCGAGGAGCAATTCGAAGCTGACGCAGTATCCATCAGGTGTTCGCAAGCCGCAGCAGAATCGGTATGAAATAGGCGGGTTAGGCTAGCACATCAGATTTTCTGTTTCTATTTACGTTTTTCGGACAAGACCATTTCTATCAAATATCATTTTTAAGCAATGCTGCTAGGCGCTTTACAGCACGTCCTACTTTACGGTCCTCCATTAACTCCAAGGCCTCATTGAGAGGAAGAAGCCTACGAAGTCGAAGATGTTCCTCTGGCCAAACTCCAAGTAACTTCGAAATTTTCAGTGCATAGAGCTGCAAGAAACTTCCATTGCTCATTTGGCAACGAGTGTGTACATCAGCACGAATTGACCCTAATACCCCACCCTCCTCGACAGCCTCCATTAAAGCTACTTCGTGAGCAGTCATTCCTGGCTCTTGCTGACCTTTGGGAAGAATCCAACGATTTCCTGAAGAGCTGGTAATGAGGAGTACCTGTAATTTTCCATCTTTAATAACGTAGGGAAGAGCCCCTACCTGAGAAATTCCTTTTGATTCAGGTGCCCCATACATGGCGAGTGAAATTGTTTCGTACTCTTCACGCCCTGTCACCTCTTCACCTAAAAATTCTAAATGCTCGAAAGCCTTACTAGCAGCAAGAGTAGGAAAATTAACTGTAGCTAACATCAAAGGAGCATGCTCTCCTAAAAAAACATCTAATATGATTTTGAGTTTTTTTATTAAAAAAATGGAGCGATTCAAAAAAACACGTTGTCCTTCGGTGAAGGGCCACAAAAAATCAAATTGAGCTTTTGATAATCTTACCTCTTTGGATTGAACTCGCTCATGAGATTCTTTGGGAACAACAAAATAGTCCCTGTTCACCCGCTGTAGTAGCAAATCTCTTTTAGGATGCCGCAGAAAATAACCCTGCTCGATTTCCTGAGCTTTTATAGAGGCATAGAAGGGTGGTTTTCTTAAAACAAGAAATGTACGCCGAAGGAGATCACGATTTGCTTTCATGCAATGAAATTCGTATCACAAAGATTGACAATAGAACGAGATAATTCATGATGTAGCGCTCTATTTTATGGTGGCCGTAGCTCAATGGTAGAGCTCCAGGTTGTGGTCCTGGCTGTTGCGGGTTCGAGTCCCGTCGGTCACCCCATAACCTCGTAAGAATCTAGTGCCACGTAGAGATTATTAGAAGATGGTATGAGATTTTCACTCTCTTAAGATAGCACCTGTTCATGAAACGCTACCAACTTCCACGATTCCTTCTTTTTCTTCTTTTTTTATTTTTCGTTGTTACAGGAATTTTCCTCTGGAAATTTTATCAAACCTCTCTTCTAGAAAAAAAAACTTATCAACAACTCCTCCCTCCCCCTTCTACACTCCTAACGCGAGCAGACTCCTCCTCCTGTCGCAATCCTTCTCTCCAAGTTCTTGATGAAGAATTCACAAGTTTAATAGCACACATTGTTCCCTCTGTAGTCAGTATCATTACTACCGATGCTCCAAATTGCGAAGATTTGTTACGAGAGTTTTTAGGCCTTTCCCATGTCCAGGAAGCCTCTCCAAACAAAATGGGCTCAGGCATGATCGTTTCGAAAAGTGGAGATATCATTACCAATTGGCACGTTGTTAAAGATGCCATCGAAGTCCATGCTCAATTAGATGACGGACGATCTCTGCCTACAAAGCTTGTTGGTTTCGATGATCGAGCCGATATTGCGATTCTTAAAATCCAAGCTGACCATTTAATTCCTATCCCTTTTGGTAACTCTGATCAGGTCAAAGTAGGACAAACTGTCGTGGCAATCGGTAATCCTTTTGGACTACAAGAAACCGTTACCGAAGGCATTATTAGTGCCAAAGGCCGCCGTGCTTTGAGCGAGACAGTGAATGAATTCTTTCAGACAAGTGCTCTGATTAATCCCGGCAATTCAGGTGGACCTTTGGTGAATATTCACGGAGAGGTGATTGGCATCAATAACTTCATCATTAGTCGTAGCGGTGGTGCTGAAGGGCTTGGATTTGCAATCCCGTCAAATGTAGCACGTCGTGTCTATAACGATATTACAAGGTATGGTCACGTGCTCCGTCCTTGGTTTGGGGTTGTTCTACGACCGCTCAATACTCCTCTTGCCAAGCAGCTTGGCTTAACAAGAACCTCAGGAGCGCTCATTGCAGCAACACTTTTAAATTCTCCTGCTGAAAAAGCTGGTCTCAAGCCAGGTGATGTTATTACTTCTTTCAACCATCATTCTATAAATGACCCGATTGACCTGCGTCATTGTTTAGAACAAACGGAAGTAGGAGAAAAAGTAACCCTCACTATTGAGCGATATGGTGACACAGTCTCTTTGAGTACCTCCATTCAAGAAGAACCAAAGTAAAGATCCCGTAGATTCAAAAGTGAAGTCCCCTTCCATAAAACAAAAATACTCTTGTGAGCAACCAAGAACAGAGTTCCTTACTTGACTTGAACTTCGCTTCCGGGCAGGCTCCCATCATTTACAAGAAAGCAGGTGAATTTACATGCCAGAAGTTATAGTCCGTAAGGGCGAACCAATAGATAGAGCGCTCAAGCGTCTCAAGAGCAAACTTGACACCGAGGGAATCCTCGATGAGGTAAGGCGTCTTCGTGCCTTCGAAACCCCAACGCAACGGGTTAAACGCAAAGCAAAATTAAGTGCTAAGAAAGCGAAAGCAAAACAACGCTATAACGCTCATTAGTCCCTGACATTACATGTTGGAAAAAAAAACTTCCCTCATTATCGTTGGCTGCGGCTTTCTTGGGAAGGCCGCAGCTTCACTTTTTTGTTCACAAGGATACTCCGTCTTAGGAATTGTTCGGACTCCTCTAGAACCGATATTTCATACTGATCATAACGAGGAAGTCGTGAAGGCTAGTGCGGTCATGCGAGTGATGAATTCTCACGACATAGGTGCGGATACAGACTACCCGAGGAAGACTTCATGCTCAACGCAGCATCCATCTGGTTTCACGGTCTCCACAAGTGATGAACATCAAACATCCGGCCTAGTAAAACATTCTCCTACGGAGAAATCATATTCTCTCTTAAGCTGTGATGTTACAGATCCTTTGGCTGTTGATGCCCTCACAAAGAACATACCCCCGGAATCACTATTGATTTATTGCGTGAGCTCTGGAAAGGGAGGAAGTGATACCTATGCTGCAATCTATCGCGATGGTTTGGAACGTCTCTTACACTCATGGAAGCCCAAGCGAGCGCTTTTTGTGAGCAGCACCTCGGTTTATGGACAGAAAGATGGAGAAATTGTTACCGAATCCTCTTCTGCAGAACCTGACCGTGAAACAGGAAGAATTCTCTTGGAGGCCGAAAAGATTGCTCTTCAATCAGGGGGAGTAGTAGCACGTCTTTCAGGTATTTATGGGCCAGGCCGTTCGATGCTTTTAAGGAAGTTTCTTGAGGGAACAGCAACCCTTGAAAATGGAGGGGGACGACTCATTAACCAAATACACCGTGATGATGCTGCATCTGCTTTATTTTGTCTTATGACACATGAAAATGCATCAGGAATTTATAATGTCACTGATGATACTCCAGCATCCCAGAGGGAAGTTTATGCATGGATTTCAGAGGCTCTTCAAAAACCACTTCCACCTCCAGGCCCAGCTGATCTGAATCGCAAGCGAGGTTGGACTTCCAAACAAATCTCTAATGAAAAGCTACATACCCTTGGTTGGGCTCCTCAATTTCCAAGTTATCGTGAAGCATTGCCAGAGTTAATAGAAGAGATACTGTTGAAGAGAGAAGATTAAAAAAAAGATGATACGGTCTGCTAGAGGGGAATAAAATTCCATCGTTTTGCCAAGACCACACAGACAATCTATGACCTTCTCTTCCCACTCTTTTGTTTCATAAAAAATGAAGAAGATTTTATTGATCGTTGATGATGAAAAACATACTCGCGAGGGCCTTAAAGAGGCCTTCAGCGAAAATTATGATGTGTATAGTGCTGCAACACTAGACGGGGCTTTAGCAACCCTAGGAGCGGATCCAGCTGATGTATTGATCACTGATTTAAAACTAGGAGGAGAGAATGGTATGGAACTCATGGAAAAAGCCCTAGCGCTACCAAAGCCTCCCATTTGTATTATCATGACTGCATATGGATCTGTAGATACCGCAGTAGAAGCGATGAGGCGTGGAGCTTATGATTTTGTGACAAAACCAGTAAATATTGAACGCCTAGAAATGCTGGTGCGTCGCTCGCTACGGGAACAAGCCATAGAACAAGAAAATGGAGAGCTCAAACAGGAAATCCAAAAAAAATATGGATTGGAGCAAATGATTGGAACCTCCCCTATCATGACCACCGTCTTTGATACGATTCGTCAGGTTGCCCCATCCAAAGCAACTATCCTCATCGAGGGAGAAAGCGGAACGGGAAAGGAAGTTGCAGCAAAAGCAATTCACATGCTCAGTCCTCGATCTCAAGAACGCTTTGTTGCCGTTCACTGTGCTTCTTTGTCACCCCAACTTTTGGAAAGCGAACTCTTCGGACATGAAAAAGGGGCTTTTACTGGAGCCACAGAGCGCCGCATTGGTCGTTTTGAACAAGCTCGTGGGGGGACTCTTTTCTTGGATGAAATTGGAGAGATCGATCCAAGCGTTCAGGTTAAGATTTTACGTATTCTTGGAGAACATACATTTGAACGTGTTGGAGGCAATCAAACATTATCAACGGATGTTCGTCTGATTGCAGCTACTAACCGTGATTTAAAAAAAATGACTACTGAAGGGACATTTCGTGAAGATCTTTTTTTTCGTCTCAATGTCGTTCCGCTCTTGATGCCCCCGCTACGTGATCGTAAAGAGGATATCCCTCTGCTCACGGAGGCTTTTTTAATCGAGCTAGCAAAAGAACATGAAAAACCACAGCGTCTTTTTTCCTCTGAAGCTATGTCTCTGCTTATAAAGTACCCATGGCCAGGAAATGTTCGTGAACTTCGCACTGCCGTGGAACATGCTATTGTACTTGGTCGAGAACAAGAATTACAAATTCGTGATCTTCCATCACGTATGTGTAACACCACCCTTTTGGAACCTGCCGAACACTCCATTACTCATTCCCCCGACTCACTCAATTTACAACAGGCTACCTCAACCATGATTGACCGTGCACTCAAAGAATGCAGTGGCAACCGTTCTCAAGCAGCAGCAAAACTGGGTATTAGCAGACGCACCTTACACCGGCACTTGGCTTCTGGTAGGTCTAGCGAATGAACTCATCAATAATAAGATCCGATCTATAAAAATAGAGGTAGGAAAAGAGTTCCTTGACTCAAAAAGTCGTACGACAAGAGCCAAACAGCGTTCTATTAATCGTAGAAATAAGTCAATTTGTATACGGGATTCAAAAAAATTAATATTGCCATATTCCTTTTTTGGGATAATGTATGCGGCTTCCATCGTCTGCTTTGAAAGGGCGACGATTAATGGTTTAGACCATTTTGGAATTTTAAATATCATGACAACTAGCGCTAGCATGGCTGATCTTCAGCAACTCATTGCCAACTCGGTTAAAAATTACCGTGAAGGAAGTATCGTAAAAGGACATATCCTTGAAAAAAGACCGAAAGAATTTTTAGTTGATATCGGTTACAAATCCGAAGGAGTCATTCCAGCATCAGAATTTGATCATCCCGAGGACATTCAGTTAGGGGATGAAGTGGAAGTTCTTTTAGCCCGTTTAGAGAATGATCAAGGAATGGTGGTCCTCTCTAAATTAAAAGCAGCCCAACGTCAAAACTGGGATAAAATTTGTAAACTTTTTGAAGAAGAGGGAATTATTCAAGGAAAAGTGAAGGCCGTTGTTAAAGGTGGCCTTACTGTTGATGTCGGCGTCGAAGCCTTTCTACCTGCTTCTCAGGTCGATGTTACTCCTCCAAAAGATCTTCAGCAATTTGTTGGAAACACCTACGATTTTAAAATTGTGAAGCTCAATGAAGATCGCAAGAATGTTGTTCTTAGCCGTCGAGAATTAATTGAAGCTGTTCGTAGTACACGTCGTCAGGATTTCCTCACCACTGTCAATCCTGGGGATGTCGTTGAAGGAACCGTCAAAAATATCACTGATTTTGGAGCATTTATCGATCTCGATGGCATTGATGGACTCCTCCATATTACTGATATGTCATGGGCGCGTCTCACCCACCCAAGTCAAGCCGTTAAGCCTGGGGATCGCCTCAGGGTGGTTGTTCTTGAAATCAATAAGGAAAAAGAACGTATTTCACTTGGACTCAAACAACTTCAGGATAACCCTTGGGATAAAATTGAAGAGCGCTTCCCAACTGGCACTAAAGTCAAGGGGACCATTAGTAACCTCATGCCCTATGGAGCTTTTGTAGAAATCGAAGAAGGAATCGAGGGTCTTATTCATGTCTCAGAACTCTCCTGGACAAAACGAATCGTCCGTCCTTCAGATGTACTTACCCTTGGTCAGGCTATCGAGGCCGTTGTATTGGGTGTCAACAAAGAGGATCAAAAAATCTCACTTGGAGTGCGCCAGTTAGAATCAAACCCATGGGATGAAATCGAACAGCGCTTCATGATTGGGAAACAGGTGAAAGGAAAAGTCCGTAACATGACCGCTTACGGTGCCTTTATTGAACTTGAGGAGGGAATTGACGGAATGGTTCATGTCTCAGATCTTTCATGGAATCGCAAGATCAGTCATCCAAGTGAAGTTCTTAAGAAAAATGAGGAAATTGAAGCTATTGTAATCGACATTGATAAGGCAAATCAACGCATTAGCCTTGGAGTCAAGCAGCTCGAGGAAGATCCTTGGAAAGAAATCGATGCTCACTACAAGATTGGTGATATCGTTCAAGGAAAAGTAAGCAAGATTGCTAACTTCGGAGCCTTTGTAGAACTTATGGGTAGCATTGATGGACTTGTTCATATTTCTCAGATCAGTGAAGATCGGGTTGAAAAAGTCAAGGATGTCCTAAAAATTGGAGATGAGATTGAGGCACGTGTAATCAAGATTGATAAAATTGAACGACGTCTAGGACTCTCTATCAAAGCAACAACATACAGTGATGAGGCCTTGATTAAAGAAACAGAGGTACTCGATTCATTACGTGGCTCAGATGATATGGTTAGCTTTGGAGCAGCTCTTTCAGCTGCTGAAGAAGAATACCGACCAGGAGAAAAAGGGGCTTAATTCAGGAACTATCCTTTAAAGCTCTTTTTGATTCTCTCCGATTCTGATACTTGCTCTGATGAGTCATAAGGTACCTTCTCGAAGGTCTTGATACAATCTGGTCAAAACATTGTGATAATAAGCGTCAAGAGAGTTCTTACTGTTCCATCACAATTGTGGACCAATGGAGCTGCTCGAGAGGTCTCAAAAAGAACTTCTTGATGGAGCATCCAGTAATTGAGTTACTCACTGCTCGAACGATGAATGGAATATTCATGGGGCCAAGAGTTTCTTTGAGTTTTATTTTAATCAGACTTTCAAGGAACAGAATAATCTATAACATTAACTTCTCAAAATTATAATTCCCATGCAAATCACAGCTTACCTAAAAACAACGTGCGGTTGGAGCAACGGAGTACGTGCCGTTATGACCAAGTACTCACTCCTCTACTCAGAAAAAGATATTATCAAAAACCCTGCGTTCCGTTTTGAAATGGAACAAAAAAGTGGTCAGCCTCTTTCTCCCTGTGTCGAAATTGACGGGGTAATGTTAGCAGATATTAGTGGGGAAGAGTTAGAATCCTACCTACTGGAGCACAAACTTGTAGGAACCTCTGCCGTACCTACCGATGTACCACTCAATGCCCCTTGTTCTGATGAACAGCATGCTGCAATGGCTGGAAAAGTGAAGATGCAGTTTTAGAGTATCTTAAAAAAGTTACTGCTCCGCTTGAACGTGCAAAATGCGTTACTCGCCTCCTCGAGCACTAGCCCGGATATTTCATCCCGATTCTGCTGCGGCTGCGAACACCTGATGGATACTGCGTCAGCTTCGAACTACTCCTCGGGCAGTATGACTACCGGCAGCGGGGAAGCTGCGGGAGAGATTGTCGCAAAGCGTCAACCCGAAGGGCGAGACGAGCGGGAGCGAGCGAGTCAAACTACAGCCGTCGTCGCAATCCATCACCTTCGTTGACTCGCTCACTCCCCCTCGTCTCGCCCTTTCAGGGCTGCCTTCTAAAGCCAGGGCAATCTCCACCGCGGTCTCCCGACCGCCGGTGGTGTCTGTATCAGGATTCGCGGCGCCTCGCAATGAACCAGTATGAAGTAGGCGGGTTAAGAAACTCTACAGTCCCTGGTATTACTGTCGAAGCAAACGCCTAAAAAGAATTATTCCAAGAGTGGTAAAAATAATATTGGGTAACCAAATTAAAACGACAGGAAAAGCATGGGGGTTCGAACGGAATGTATCTGCAATGATGATGAAGAAAAAATAGCCAAAGGCGACCACAAGGCTTAATGCAAAACCAACAGAGGTCTCTTTTCGATGAGCAGTGATTCCAAGTGGAATTGCAATAAGAGCAAAGGCAAGTGTTGCAAAGGAAATAGAAAAACGTTTGTTTAATTCAACGAGAAGCTGTAGTTGCTGAGGGGTTTTTTTTCCAATTTCACTAATGAGTTCCGTAAGACGATAAGAATTAAGATGTCTCCAACGCATTTTTGTTTCAAAGAGTCTTTTAAGTGGCATCGGAAAAATACCTGATTGTATAGAAATTCCTTGACGAATTTTTAGGAAATTATTTGGTTCTTGAGGATCCCGTTCTTCAAAATGGGCATCTTCTACCTTAAGAAGTAAATGAGAATGATCTTGATCTATTGAGAGATGTCCCTCTTTGGCGAAGACAACCTTAGAGAGATGTCCACCCTCAAGCTCAAAGACTAAAAGATTTTTTAACGTCTCTCCTTCTCGAGCTCCTACATAGACGCGTCGATCAGGAAAATCCTCGCTTACTTCATCTGATTGAAAGAAAGAGAGGGGGTTACTGGTAGCTATTTTGTAAAGGCTCTCCATCATTGCTTGTTCTGCTCTAGGAGCCACCTCTAAATTGATCCAGAGACAGATGGCAGTTAAAAAAAGAGAGCTAATCAACACAGGAAAACAAATCCTTGTAAAACTCATCCCCATGGAACGCATAGCGAGAAGTTCATTATCAGCCGAAAGCCGACCAAAGACGAGGAGGAGTGCTGTTAAAAATCCCCATGGGATAGTGAAGGTCATCGAAAAAGGAAGGACAAATGCAATGAAGGCAAATACTGTTTGGAGAGGCACATCATGATTGATCAAAAGATCCAATAATTGCTTGAAGACATTTCCAAGTACCAAGACAAGACTTAAAAGACTCACCCCCATGAGGGTTGCGATACCAAGCGCAGAAAGAAGATAACGATCAATAATTTTCAAAATAAAAAGGGGCTAGAAATTCAAATGTTTCAACATTAGAGCCTCCTGCTTCAAAGTGCGATCTCCAAATTTAAGCATCGCGTTTCCTTTCTAGAGCCGCTATCATGCATCATTTGTTAACAGCTCTTCTATGACCAACAACCCTCATCCTTTTCATCGCTTTGCAGGAACACTTCTATGGGGCAATAGCATTGCTCTTTCTTGGCTCTGGGGCCTAGGACTTTTTTTCTCTGTTCAATTCACCGTTGATTTTGGATTTTTTGGGCTCCTTACTTTTGTCATCCTCAACTGCTGCGGCTTATTTCTTTTTGGTTACATTACCCATCATATTGCACAGCGAAGCGAAGGATCCGAATCGCTTGCGAATTTTTTTAATCAATGGTCGCGTCCCTTTCGTTTGGCTTTTTTTCTTTATCAGATACTTGCCATTACCCTCACCATTTTTGCTCTGATTCGTTATGCATGGCAACCACTCCATTTTCAGCCCAATGTACTCTACCTCCCATTAACAACTCTCGTTATCTTGGCAGGAAGCATCCTTTTTGGTGAAGAATTTAATATACGCCGAATCAAATATAGTCACGGATGCCTTTTTCTCCTCATTGCTGGAGCTATCGGTATTATTCTCTCTCACGTAGGAACAGCCTACTGGGAAGCCCTTCCTATTCCAGGAAGGCTCTCAACCCATGATCTCAACTTTTACGGTTATCTTGTTCCCATTTGCATAGGTTTCCTCATTGGTCCCTGGCTTGACTTACAACAATGGCAACGAGCCATTCAGATCAGACGAGAAAATCTTTCAATCACACTCTCCTATGCTTTTGGTGCAGTCATTTTCGGACTTGTTCTTCTCTTTCATGGAGCTCTTGCCTTATGGGCCCTTTCTGGAGGAGCAAGTCGGCTTATTCACACAGGTATTGCTGGCTATACTTACTCTGAAGATTTATTGACACGGGTTTTTTCAGAAGCCTCCTCCAGGAGTCCATGGCTTTTTGGTGCTTACATGACTTTCTTGGTGGTTTGTGGATTAACAACGCTGGATAGTGGGTATATTGCTCTACGATGGTTTTTAAAAAGTAATGCGAACCGCAGTTCCCATCCCATTTTTTCTTTGATTCCATCCTGGTTTCTTACCTCCCCTATTTTACCTTTCCTCTTCTGTGGCATTGTGGCGGTGAGTGCTGCTGCTATCGAATTAGAGCTAGAATATTTTATGATATTCTATGCTACTTTTTTTGTCGGATACGAAGCACTTTCGATTGGGAGAGCTTTTATGAATGGGCCAGTTAATGTCATTCCTCAGGTCAAAATGTTTTGTATCGGTTCACTTGCAGTTGTGATTTTTTCTTATGGATACTTTCTGCACCAACCGATTTTTCAAATACTCGGATCCCTCATGCCGCTGGGTTATGTTTTTTGGCTCATGCTTAAACCGATGGCGGCAGAGGATTTTACTGTGGGCAATGAAGAATTAGAGGAGACATCACTATTACAAAGCGCTCCTGTTGTTCTCATGAAAACAACCACGTTAGCAACACACATTCCAACCAATGATACTCTCACGCATTCCATCACTGGACATTTTGAGGATAAGTGGTTCATCCATACTTTTATTGCCACTTATGCAGATACAAATTCTGTGGGAAATGTTTACTTTGGTATGTATGCCATGTGGGTGGGAAAAACTCGGGAGCTTTTCTTTAATCAAGTTATGCCTAAGTTCAATTTGAGAGAGACTCCCTATTATATTTTAACACGCTCCTTCGAGCATAAATTCGTACGAGAAACACGAGAATTCGAAACGGTGAGTGTTCGTATTCGTATTGCGAGTTACAATCGTAAATTTGTCACCTTAGAGCATGAAATTTATGACTCTCAAGGACATCTTCTTGGAAAAGGAAATCAAGGGCTTCTCTTTGTTTCTTCAACAAATTATAAAATGCTCGATATCCCACAAGATGTCGTTTCAGCCTTTATAGCACATACCTAGATGAGCTTTAACCCGGATATTTCATACTGATCGTGACGAGGAGGCCGTGAAGGCTGATGGGGCACCACCGGCGGTCGGGAGACCGTGGGGGAGACTGCCCTGGCTTTAGGGGGCAGCCCTGAAAGGGCGAGACGAGCGGGAGATAGCGAAGTCAACGCAGACAAGCATTTTGACGACGGCTGTGTGTGTACACACTGCCTGAGGATGACTTCGAGCTTGGGCGAAGCATCTACCCTTGCTTCCAGGCTTCCGAAATAGATTGGTATAAAATATCCAGGTGAGATTGTTATGATTCGCCAGCTTCATGAGAAGCATGAGACTCTTTTATTACCCCTCCTTTATCAATACCTACCGGTACTAAAATAGCATCACTCATTCCATGAAGGATTTTTTTATCTGCAGGACAAAGTGTAGCGAGTCCACCAGCAAGGGTGACTTTTTCTCCAGAGACAAAATAGTACGGGGTAAGGCGAACACGAGCTGGCATTTCGGTGATTTCTTTAGAACAACTGAAATATGGTTGGTTTGTTAATACAGATCGATGAAAGCGCTGGAGAAGGTGTGGGTGTGTTTCATATTCATCAAGGGCTACTTGAAGCACCTCCTGCCATTCTTTTTTTGAAAGATCATGCCCTACAGCGACTCCACGAGACCCCCACGCACGTGCGTCAAAACCACTGATTTTGATAACAAGGTCACGTCCTTGTTGGCTTAAATTGCTAACCTCCTTCCACGACTGCACTTCAAGGCGAGGATAGACTGCTTGAGGGGGTAACGGCATAGGATCTAAAATCCAACTATAGGGGATAATTTCTTTTAATTGCTCCCATCCTCGCTCCGTGAGCTGCCTGATCCAAAACTCCTCCAGCGGCTTCATCCAAAAAAGAGCGAACCAAAGTTTTTCTTCAAGTTGCGGCTTCGGTGGTGGTGTCATTGAGATCTCTCCATCACGTGCTCGTGCAAGGAGATCAGCGGCACACTCCACATTAGTAATATCAAAGAGTTCAAAAAAACGATACACCCGAGAAGCCCACCTGTTTTGATCCTTTGTAGAAAGCAATCTCCATTTTGTTTCTGGAAAATAGTGTTGAAGCTCTCCTATTAAGTAAAGCATCTCTGGACGGTATGTTGCAGATTCTTCCGAAATGAAAATATCTCCTTCGTTACTTCCTTTAAAAATCGATTCAAATCCATGAAGCATTCCTTGTGGACCACCTAGAATGGAATAACCGAACTCTGTGTATATCTTTTGCAACCAGGCTGTGAGTCCGATACCACCAGGAATTTGGTCCAGTTCACACATCATATAACCCTCCTCTGTGAGAAGGAGATCTGGTCGAATTACTGAGGCTGTTACTCCACGAAAGATTTTGGAACGAGCAAGTTCTATTAGCTCAGGCGGCTTTCCACGATCGAGCAATAAAGCAATCCAGGAAGGTTGCTTTCCTTCAACGCTCTGACGATAGAGTAAATCACACGCTTTATTAAAAGCATGCAAACGATCTCCTAGTTTTTCTAATTTTTTGTGAAACTCCGGTGAAATCAAAAATGGTTCTGGCGACTCTCTCCACGTCTTTTGATCAAAAAAACCGTGTTCTGGTAATGATTGCTGCAACGTCTCATAAATCTTTTGCTCTTCTTGAGAAGCAAGTCGAGAGAGAGAAGGAGGATTCATGTTCAAAGAATAGTGATTTTTCCCATTCTATTAACAAATAATTTTTATATCGAGTGTGGAGTGGTTATTGTACTAGATTTGGTGCATCACAGGAACCTCAACCCGATTGATTATGTTTGAATCAGGAGAAAAAATTGTCTGTATCAATGATACATTCGAAGCATTGCACCGAAAAATTTATCGTGAGCTCCCCAAAAAAGGGAGTGTATATACGGTTCGAGAATGTTCTCTCGGTCGACTTAAAACAGGTGCCGCTAATCCTGGAGTGAGTTACCGTATTCTTTTAGAAGAATTGTTTAATGATCTGGATCCCTACATGGACGAAGGAATGGCTGAGGAACTCGGTTTTCGATCAGATCGCTTTGCTCCCGTCATCGGCATCGAAGAATCTGAGGAAGCAAAAAATACAGAAGCCATCGGAGTCAACTATGAGTCATGATGATAACTCGATGTGAGCTGCAGCGGAATCAGTATGAAATATGCAGGCTAGGAATGTGCAAGAATGTTTCCTAGAAATCACGATAGTATGGTTTTTGATAGGTTTCCATTAACTGTCTATAAATTCCGATTTGGGGACCGATTTTAGACCTGCAATTCTCAATTGCATGGAGCATTTCACTCCATTCTTTTTTTTGTTCTGGAAAACCTTGGTAATTTTCAATTTTAGATCGGAGTGCGATCACCTTATTGCAAGAAACTCGAAGATCTTCTGCCTTAGTAATGACCTCTCCATAGGCCATAGAAGCCTCGGAAGTGCTCACCTTTCGAGCCACTTGAAGAGCGACGAGGTATTCTCTTTCACAATGAGTGAAATCTGATACTGCTTTGGATATTTCGAACTTTTCTTTAAAAGAGTTCCCGTCTAGTGGCAGTTTTTCCTGAGATTTTTTTAAGAGAGACGTGCGTTCCGTGACTTCAGCTGCAGTGCCTTCAAATGAGTAGGATTTTCTTAAGCCTGCTCCTACAAAAGGTCTTACTGAAGAAAATTTCTTTTTGGGAGACGGAGTTTCGTCAGCAGTAATTACTCCTCCCTTTTTGATAGAATCTAACAAAGGAGTTGTTTCCGCTGGTTCTATTTTAGTCCCTGCAAATCGATTGTTTGAACTACCTAATCCTCTTGGAGCATTCTTTGTATTAGGTGAACTAAGTGAATATAATCTGTGTTCATCACCTCTATGATCTATTGAAGTTTTTTCTATGCTTCCGTACATATCATTACCTTTTCCTAAAACAAGAGAGGCGTACAAGTCGGTTTTACTCGAAGCGTTACCCATCACTCTTTCTTCCTCTCTATGTACTAGGAGATGCTCGTTTTCATTCAGAATCAAGGCTCTTCTTGGTGAGTAGAATATTCCCATTAAAAAAAGACCTATCCATTCAAAAGAAGCCCCTGCTGCCTCTTCTAATCCCATGCTAGCAGTGCAAGAAGAGGCCACAGCATGAAAGGTGATAATATTTGATTTTAAATAAGGATCGCAACAGGCTGCATGATTTTCTGAAATAAAATCAATAAAATCTGTTCCGCTACCATCTTCCAGAAAGGGAGAGTCTTCATTTTGATTTCTTTCTTCAGTGATGATTTTGGATTCCCTCCACTCGGCTTTATGCTCTTGAAGAGTCTGATCAGCCCTCTTTAATGATGAGATGTTTTGCAACCAGTGAGAATAATAACTTGCAGAAGTACGATCTACAAAAGGGATGGATCTACTGTTATTAGCACTCCTAGAAAGCAGATAGTAATACTCGCCAGGATTACCCATGCGTATGACATCCTCCATTGAAGCGGCATACAAGTTATTGAAATCATTTTGTGCCACTGCATTGAGAAAAGAAGAGTAGCTTAGATTACTGAGATCGAGATTCGATTCATGACTCAAAGCGTTGTGTAAAAAAACCAAATTCAGCAACCATACCAAACAAGTTAGAACTAGCCCGAATATTTCATACTGATCGTGACGAGGAGGCTGCGAAAGCTGATGGGGCAAGGCGAGCGATGAAGTCTGACGACGGCTGTGTGTGTACACACTGCCCGAGGAAGACTTCGAGATCAACGCAGCATCCATCTGACTTCCCGGTCTCCGCAGTAGATCAGAATGAAATAGGCGGGCTAGCCCGAATATTTCATACTGAAGTGTCATGAGGCGCTGTACAAAGCTTGTTAGTGCAAGGCGGCCGAAGGATTGGAATGCCGGGCTGTAGGAGTCCCTGCAGCTCGAGTCACGATGTGAATCTAGCGAAGCATCTCTCTGGCTTTCTGCTCTCCGCAGGTAATAAGTATTAAACATGCTGGTTACACTTGTCATTATAGTAAAAAATATGTTCTAATTGATTCTTGTTTAGTGCTTGCTGTGTACTTTAAAAATAGGAAAAAGCTCCCATTGTTGGCGACAACGGTGGATGCCGCATAATTAAACAGCCTTTTAAAAAAAGCTTGGGGGTATAGCTCAACGGTTAGAGCAGCCGGCTCATAACTGGTTGGTTCCTGGTTCGAATCCAGGTACCCCCACTTAACCCGGATATTTCAATGGTTGCCGGTAGTGATGAGTTCTCAGTTGTCAGAAGATTACATTACGTTAGCATAAGTCATCTATAATCCTTCAGTTTTGGGAAAAGAAATTTATAAATTCAAATTTTCACATTATGAGCTCTTCCGTTACGTTTGAACAACCTGATACACTTGCCCGCACGTTACAAGGTCTAGAACAAACATCCTCCGAACTTGGAGAAAAAATGTCACTTAACATGGGGCCTTCCCATCCTGCTACCCATGGTGTCTTAAGACTAGAGCTTGACCTTGATGGTGAAATTATTACCAAGGTTGTCACTCATATCGGCTACCTCCATCGAGGTGATGAAAAAATTGCAGAGAACATGACTTACAATCAGTTCATTCCCTACACTGACCGACTCGACTACCTTGCTCCACTTGCCAATAATGTTGCCTACGCACTTGCTGTTGAAAAGCTTCTTGGATGGGAACTTCCTGCACGTGGAAAAACAATTCGTGTCATTTGCTGCGAATTAGCTCGGATCTCTGCCCACCTTCTTGGGATTGGTGCTGCTAGCATGGATATCGGAGCTCTTTCGATTTTCTTATACACCTTTGCGGAACGTGAAAAGATTTATAACCTCTGCGAGCTCCTTACTGGAGCACGCTTCACCACAAGCTACACGCGCGTGGGTGGACTCGTTCGTGATCTTCCTGAGGGCTTTGCCGAGCAGCTTAAAGAATTTTTAAAGAATTTTAAACCAACCCTCGAAGAAATTAATAATCTTCTCGCACGTAATCGTATTTTTGTGGACCGAACACGTGATCTTGGAATCATTTCCAAAAGTGATGCAATCAGCTATGCCTTAACTGGCCCTAATCTACGCGCTTCAGGAGTAGAGCACGATCTTCGCAAAGCAAATCCTTACCTCGACTATGAGCGTTATGATTTTGAAATTCCCACTGGAAGTGTTGGTGATTGTTATGATCGCTACCTTGTTCGCATGGAGGAGATGCGTCAAAGTGTACGTATTCTAGAGCAAGCAATCCATTCTCTCCCCTCCGGGCCAATCAATGTGGTGGATGCTAAAAATATACCCCCAGGTAAGGAAGCGGTAATGGAAAAAATGGAAGAACTCATCCATCATTTTATTATTACTACCGAAGGAATCGATGCTCCAGCTGGAGAAATTTATTTTGGTGCTGAGAATCCCAAAGGAGAACTTGGTTTTTACATCAATAGCAAAGGGGGAGGAGTCCCCTATCGGCTTAAAATTCGTGGACCTTCTTTCATGAACTGTAGCATCCTTCAAAAGATACTTCCTGGGTGCATGATCTCTGATATTGTGGCCATTAATGGAAGTTTGGATTTTGTATTTGGAGAATGTGATCGTTAGTAGTCCAGATACCCATTCCATTCTTTAATAGGACTATTGCGGCTTGTTCTCTTGGTCCCTGACTTGGGTATTCATCCCAATCAATTGCTGAGACTGAGAAGAAAGAGGGATACGGAGTCACGATTAGGATGAAATTTCCGGGTTAACTTTTTGTTACCAAGATAATCTTTTTATGTTTGAGGATTGTGGTTCCTCTAAGAGTATGATTTCATAGTGAGCCGTTTTTCCTTAATTCGGGCTAGACCGCATATTTCATACTGGTTCGTCGCGAGGCGCCGCGAATCCTGATGCAGACAAGGAAGGTGATGGATTGCGACGACGGCTGTATGTTTTATACTGCCCAAGGAGCAATTCGAAGCTAACGCAGTATCCATCAGGTGTTCGCAAGCCGCAGCAGAATCGGTATGAAATAGGTGGGCTAAGACACTTCCTCTTATTTTTAATCATTTTTTATCATGCATATAACTACAGAACAAAAAGAAAACTCTGTGTTGGATCTTCATATCGAGTTACCTCCTGAATACTTTAAAAAAGAGTGGAAGAAGATTGCTCAAGAGTATGTTCGATTAGCCCGTATTCCAGGATTTCGAAAAGGAAAGGCTCCCCTTAGTGCTATTGAAAAAAAATATGGTGCGGATATTGAGAAAGAAGCACTCCAAAAAACAATTGAATCAGCCTTGCGTGAAGTTATTCGAGATAAGCAGTTCAACCTTGCTCAATATCCCGAGCTGAAAGAAAAGCAGCTTGAGAAGGATCATACCCTTCGTTTCACCGTAACTATTGTAATGAGTCCAGAGGTTGATCTACCAGAATATCGTGGGCTGTCTCTCTCCGTAGAAAAGGAAATGGTGAGTGATAAACGGCTGGAGGAATTATTAGAAAAAATGCGCAATGACTTTGCAGAATTTATCAATGTCGAAGAACGCGGGCTTGAGATGGGAGATTTTGCAGTATTGGATTATGATGCTACAGTTAATGGACAAGGGTTACTCGAAATTGATTCCGAAATACCTTTAAGCTTTGTAGGTGGAAAAAATCGTTGGATGCAGTTAGCAGCACAATATCCTATCCCTGGACTTGCAGAGTCTCTTCTAGGATTAAAACCACAGGAATCACGGACCTCTTCTGTTACCTATCCCTCCGATTTCTCAGAAAAAGCTCTTCAATCCATTACAGTGACCTACGAAGTCACACTACATGAAATTAAAAATCGCCAACCTGCACCCCTAGACGACACTCTTGCAGCTCGGGTTAAACCTGGCATGACACTGGAAGCGTTACGCCAAGAGATGAGGGATCAATTGGTATCCTTTGTAGAACAACAATTTCAAACCAATCTTCGCTCCGCTCTTATTCAAGAATTACTCACAAAGATTCCATGTGAAGCTCCCACTCCCCTAGTGCAACAGGAGAGTCATTCTATCCTTGAGAAAATTATTCGCGAAAACCAATCACGTGGTGTTTCCGAGGAGGAAATTCGCTCTCATCAGCAAGAGCTCCTGGAGTCAGCTCAAAAAAGTGCAGATGAAAAGATGCGCCTTCATTTTATATTGAATGCTATTGCTGCTAAAGAAAAGATTGAGGTCACTCCTGAAGAATTCAATTCCTACCTTACTCTTCTTGCCGAGAGATATAAAATGACCCTTAAAAAACTCATTAGTGAGCTTCAAAAAAATCGGGCTCTTGGGGGTATTCAAGAAGAACTTCTTTTTAATAAGACCTTAGAATTTTTAACAACGCATTCAAACGTTACTGAAATTCCCTCCTCGAAAGAGACTGGAAAGTCCCACACCCATGATCATGCTCAACCTCATGTACATGGTCCTCACTGCAAGCACTAATGAGTTCGGGCTAGACTGTATTCATGAAAACGATTACATCTTTACCGCTTGATTTTAACGAATTCCTTGGCTTCATCCCTAAATTTACTCATCTATGTTAGTCCCCGTTGTTATTGAACAGTCTGGTCGTGGTGAACGCAGCTACGATATCTACTCACGTCTTTTGAAAGACCGTATTATTTTCATCGGGACCTCTATTGATGATCATGTTGCTAATTTAGTGATCGCTCAAATGCTCTTCCTTCAAATGGAAGATCCAAAAAAAGATATTCATCTTTACATTAACTCCCCAGGGGGCTCGGTAACTGCAGGTCTTGCTATCTATGACACCATGCAATTTGTCACTTGTGATGTGACGACCTACTGCATGGGAATGGCTGCGAGCATGGGAGCTGTGATCCTTGCCGCTGGCACCAAGGGAAAACGTTTTGCACTTCCCAATTCTGATATCATGATCCACCAAGTCTCTGGTGGTGCCCAAGGAACCGCTAGTGATGTAGAACGAAGTGTTGAGTTTATGTACAAATTAAAACGGCGTCTCAATAGACTTCTGGCTCACCATACTGGAAAAGATGTTAAGGTAGTAGAGCATGATGCTGATCGTGACTATTACATGTCGGCTGAGGAAGCGTGTAAATATGGCCTTGTGGACAAAGTTGTCGAGTCACGTAAAGAACTCAAAAATCCACCAGAAAGCAGTGGAAAAAAATAGTTTTTAATGAGTAGTGGGTGACCTCTTTCTAGGGCATCCTCAAAAATAAATGGACTATAGGAAGCAGGCATTTTGCTGATGAGCGAGGAAGACTTCAAACTCAATGCAGTATTCATTTAGCTTCGTAGTTTCCTCGTCACAATCAGTATAAAATATCTGGATTAGAAAAACAGGTGCCATTCCAACATGAAAAGCCACAATCCAACATCTCCAGAAGATTTTCTTTGGGGAGTGGATATTGGTGGCACAAAGATTGAGGCGGTCATTACCAATAAAAATGCCCCAGAACAGGCTCTTTATCGAAGGCGCGTTCCAACAGAACGTGATGGTGGATATACGCATATTCTTAATCAGATTAGAAAGCTTGTTAAGGAAATGGAGACCCTCTCTGGCCAGAGGTCTCCCGATAAAATAGGATTTGGAACACCAGGCGTGAGTGATCCAACGACTGGTATTTTAAGAAATTCCAACACCATCTGTTTGAATGGCCAGAGGTTGGAACATGACCTTTCAGCGATTTTAGGTGTAGAGGCTCTCCTTGCTAATGATGCAAACTGCTTTGCGCTTGCAGAGACTTTATTAGGAGCAGCTCAAGGAAAAGAGGTTGTCATGGGCCTCATTCTTGGAACAGGAGTTGGCGGTGGTATCGTCATTCATGGACATGCGATTAGTGGGTTACACGGAATTGCTGGGGAATGGGGTCACAACACGATGCGGGGGGAGGAAGCTCCCTGTTACTGTGGAAAAAAGGGATGTATCGAACAGGTTTTTTCAGGACCAGCATTAGAAAAGTTCTATTTGCATCAAAGCGGTCATGCTCTTACATTGCGTGATATTGTTAGCCAGGCAGGGTTAGGAGATTGGAAAGCTCAAGAAACCTTAGAACGATTGCAGGAAAAGTTTGCTGAAGCCATAGCGGGACCCATTAATATTATTGATCCCGATGCTATCGTCATTGGTGGAGGAGTTGGCAACATCGACCTCCTCTACACCGATACTACTCGAGATAAAATCACCCAGCACATCTTTAATAATGAGCTTAAAACAGAACTCCTAAGACCGGCCTTAGGAGATAGTGCAGGTGTTTTTGGAGCAGCACTATTGGTAAGGTAACACTAGCCTGCATCTAAAAAAATATTATCGATACCGCTCTGCAATCCTTCTGATTTTGGTGGCACGCCCCGTCTCTTCCTCAATTTCTAGAAGCACTCCTAGGGCAATAGTAGGGCCTTCAGCAATCGGGAATTTTTTTGGCATGGAAGTGAGGAATCTTTCTATAACGGCTTTGGGATCTCTCCCGAGAGAAGAATATTCTGGCCCACACATTCCAGCGTCGCACAGAAAAGCAGTTCCATTGGCAAGGATTTGCTCATCTGCAGTAGGAACATGGGTATGTGTTCCTACAACACAGGAAACACTACCATCGAGGTAGTACCCCATCGCAATTTTTTCACTTGTAGTTTCGGCATGCATGTCGACAAGAATAACCGGAGTTTTTTGACGAAGCTGCTCCACCTCCTTTTTTGCCACAAGAAATGGATTTTCAAGTGGGTTGTTCATAAATGTGCGACCTTGAAGATTCATCACAGCAATGGGTCCTTTTTCTGTCTCTAAAATGATACTTCCTGAACCAGGTGTACCTGGTGGATAATTAAGAGGGCGCAAGAGTCTCGGTTCTGTGTCTAGATAAGGTATGATTTCTTTTTGATCCCAGATATGATCACCACTAGTAATCACAGCAATACCACTTCGCATGAGCTCAATGGCTAGCTTTGGAGTGATCCCCCTGCCTGCAGCAGCATTTTCGCCATTGGCTATTACAAAATCAGCATCTCCACGAGTAAGATAAAGTTCTGCTGTGCGCGTGGCGGCTAACCTTCCTGGCTCTCCGACGATATCACCTAAAAAAAGAATTTTAATCATTGCTGATTTTTATAGAAAGTTTTCTTATGTGCGATCATAAATTCACGTTCATTATGAATTTCTTTTGCTTTGTAGTACTACTTCTCTTTTCACCAGTCCTGCTGGCAACTACTCCCAAGGAACCTTGGACATCACCTCCCCGTTGGGCTTCTTTAGCGCGCTTCAACGATACCATCACTGCCACTGAGTTAGAAAAACTACTTCAAACTGTCTATGTTCCCGATGGATCATGGAAATCGTGGATTACCATTACTCCTGAAACAGCCTTCATTAAGCCCTCCCCTGGAGAAGCACAACGTATCCAACTCTCACTGGCTGCTTCTCCTCAAGAATGTCAACCAGTACCACGTTATTGGAAAGCCCCTCAGGAACGATCCCCACTTCCTGGAAAACCACTAGCAGGGTTAACTATTGCACTCGATCCAGGTCATCTTGGTGGTGCTTGGGCAAAAATGGAGGAGAGGTGGTTTAAAATAGGACATACACATCCGGTTGAAGAGGGAACAATGACGTTCTATGAAGCTCTATTAATAGCAAACCGACTCAGAAGCTTAGGGGCGACTGTTCAACTCACCAAGACCCATTTGGGTCCCACAACACCACTTCGCCCATCAATGCTGCGCCAAGCAGCTATTGATCAGTTTCATGAGGAGGGCCGTACCACTTGGACCCATCGGCAATTAAAATGGCTTGAAGAAATCCTTTTTTATCGAACAGCAGAAATTCATTACCGTGCACAGCGTGTTAACCAAGAGCTTCGACCCGATTTAGTCATCTGTCTTCACTTTGATGCTGAGGAATGGGGAGATGCAAAGCATCCTCAACTAATCCCATCTAATCGCTTTCATATTCTTATTTCAGGTAATTTCAACGGAAGTGAATTACGTAAAGAAAATGATCGTTATATCATGCTACGAAAACTCCTAGGACAGGTACATGATGAAGAAGTTGGCATTGCTAATGCTATTGCCAAGGCTTTTGAGGCGACAACATCCCTCCCTCCTTTTACCTACCATAACCCTACTAAGGCACGACCTGCTTTGAAGGAAAATCCCTATCTTTGGAATCGTAATTTACTTGCTTCTCGTCTCATGGAAGCTCCTGTTATTTTTTGTGAAGCCTATTCCATGAATGATCCATTGATTTTTCAACGCATTCAACTAGGAGACTATGATGGCACCCGTCTGATCCAAGGAAAAAAATTTCCAAGTATCTATCGCGAGTATGCCGATGCGGTAACTCAGGGGCTGGTGAATTATTTTGGAAAGTAAATTATAATTTGCAAATAGCCATTATTTAACTGCAAAAGCAAAGTATAGTTTTTTTTCATAACCGATGATTGAAATTCGATTTGCTAGTCACGATGACCTTCCTAGATTGTTTTCATTGATGGCTTTTTTGGAAGAGATTGATAAAGAATCTGGTTCTGTCATCATTGACCTCTACACAGGCTTGAGACATGCCAAAAATGGTACTCGTGAGTTTTATAAAAAACTTGGTTATGGCAATCAAGGCCTCATGGCCAAGCTCTATTTATGAAAAGAGATCCATCTATAAATTCTCTAGCCTCTAGTCCATTCACCATGCCTACAAAAATCATTGCCGTTGCAAATCAAAAAGGAGGCGTTGGCAAGACAACAACGACCATCAATCTTGCTGCGGCACTTGCTGAGCAAGGTCTCTCTATTTTGCTCATCGATCTCGACCCTCAGGCTAATGCCTCCAGCGTTCTTGGCAATAAAGAGACCCAGGAAGGGGGGCTCTATCGTGGGCTCATGGGCGAGGTTCCTATGCGTGATCTTATTGAATCAACCCGTTTGCCCCATCTTGCGCTCCTTTCAGCAGATCTAGAATTAGCAGGTGCTGAAATTGATATCGCTCGACTTGAACAACATTTGATCCAACTCAAATCAATGCTAGCAGAGGTAAAAGAGTCAGGTCGTTTTTCCTATATTTTTATCGACTCTCCTCCATCACTTGGAGTGCTTATGTCCAATGCTCTCACTGCTGCTGATGAAGTTTTAATTCCTATTCAATGTGAATACTATGCTCTTGAAGGCCTTGGAAAGCTCGTTGGGGTGATGGATCAACTCCGTCACACGGGAATCAATCCCACACTTGCAATGACAGGACTTCTCATGACCATGTTTGATGTGCGTACCAACTTAAGCTCTGCTGTTGCTAAAGATGTGCGCACACATTTTCAAGAAGTGGTTTTTGAAACAGTGATTCCACGATCCATTCGTATGAGTGAGGCTCCCAGTTTTGGTCAGACAATTTTAGAATATGATCCTAAAGGTCCTGGGGCTCTTGCCTATCGGGCTCTGGCCGCAGAGTTTTTAAAGCGTCAAGAACAGGGCATCTCTTTTGTGGGAGCAGCCTCTTCTTAAAAAAAAGAACCATTGAAAAAATTCCTCACCTTCATTCGCTTTTCTCATACTCTTTTTGCCCTCCCTTTTGCCTTAGGCTCTATGATCGTGGCTGCGCATGGATGGCCCGGCTTGCCTCTTTTTGTACTAGTCATCGGGTGTATGGTTTTTGCACGCACCGCTGCTATGAGTTTTAATCGTATTGTCGATTGGGAAATTGATCTGCGTAATCCTAGAACAGCTCACCGTCATAAGCTTTTAAAAAAATCTCAAGCACTTTTCTTTTGTAGTTTAAGTGGAGCTTTTTTTTGGATTACAGCCTCCTGGATCAATCACCTTTGTTTTGCACTTGCACCAGTAGCAATAGCCCTGATTTTTTTCTATTCTCTAACCAAGCGCTTCACCCATTATGCACAGTTTTTTTTAGGGCTTGCCTTGGCTGTTTCACCAGTGGGAGCCTGGATTGCTGTCAAAGGGACCCTAGATTGGCCTCCATTAATATTAGCTCTAGGGGTGATTTGCTGGGTTGCCGGATTTGATATTATCTATGCCACTCAAGATGTGGAGATCGATCGAAGCGAAAAACTCTACTCTATGGTTGTCTGGCTTGGAATTCCAGATGCACTCAGACTTGCAGGATGGCTTCATTTTTTTTTATTAATCACGTTAATAGCTTTTGGAGCAATGACTCAGCAGCATTTTGGATATTATCTTTTTTTAATTTCTTTACCCTTTCTGCTACTCTATGAAAACCGTATGGCAAAGACTCTCCAACTGAATGCTATCAACCGTGCCTTTTTTCAGACCAATGTGGTTGTGGGTTGTTTATTTTTAGCAGCAACATGCGCAGGTCTATGAGTACTCGTCTGAACTCATCATCAGGACTCACTCTTCTGAAAGGAGACTCCGAGGAGTTGCGTTCACAAGCTCATAGGAAGCGGTGCGAGTATCTTCAAGAGGGAGCTGCTACCTACTTGATTATGCGTATTGTGAGTTACACTAATATCTGTGTGGCCGATTGCAGCTACTGTGCTTTTTATCGCAAGCCCAATGATCCCGAGGGTTACGTGCTCAGCAATGAAGCAATTTTTAAAAAACTAGATGATTTAATTGCAGCAGGTGGAAGCCTTGTTGCGATGGAAGGAGGATTTCATCCCAAGTTAAAAATCGATCATTACGAAAATCTCTTTCGTACAGTACGCACACGCTATGGAAACACCCTTGAAATTTACGGCCCCACCATTGTAGAAGTTATTTTTATTGCACGTAGCTCGAGGATTTCTCTTGAAGAAGCCCTTTTAAGGCTCCAGAAAGCAGGCCTAAGCTGGATTCCAGGTGGTGGTGCTGAGATTTTAACCAATCGATGGAGACACAAGCTTTCACCTCGCAAATATTCTGTAGAAGAATATCTCGATGGCATGGAGCTGGCTCAACGCCTTGGATTTGGAACTACAGCAACGATGGTGATTGGTTTTGGAGAATCGTGGGAAGATCGGTTGGAACACTTAGAACATATTAGAAATTTGCAGGATAAGACTGGTGGTTTTAGTAGTTTCTTACTTTGGACTTACCAATCCGATAACACGGCCCTTGGTGGGGAGAGGATTGATAACCAGGAGTATTTAAAATCAGTAGCAATAAGCCGCCTTTATCTTGATAATATTCCAATAATACGTGCCTCTTTTCTTACTCAAGGAAATCGAGGTCCTCTTGCCCTAAAGTGGGGAGCCTCTGATTTTGATATCGTCCTTGAAGATCAGGTCACACAACTTGCAGGAGCAACCATTGAACCGAATATTAAAAGGGTCTTAGAGCAGGTAAAAGAAGCAAAAATAGAGCCCCTACAACGACAACCCTTTTTACAACCTTTTCGAGCTCTTGTTTAGAGCGAGTTAACCCAATTCGATAAGAAACTTTTTGGCGCTTGGACAAAGAGCATGTAACTCACAATGACGGCAATCGGGCTTACGAGCATAACAGCGCCTTCTTCCGTGCCAGATGAGCCAATGACTTAGGATTCCCCAATCCTTCCTATTAAAAAGTTTCATAAGATCTTGTTCTATTTTCACAGGGTGGTGCTGGGAAGTAAGCCCGAGGCGTTGGGCAAGCCGTCCGACATGGGTATCGACAACGACTCCTTCATGAATGTTAAAAGCATTACTTAAGACCACGTTAGCTGTTTTTCTTCCCACTCCAGGAAGTGCCGAAAGCTCCCCAAGTGTGGAGGGAACAATTCCTTGATGCCTCTGGAGAAGTGCCATCGCTGTTTTTCGAATGGCAGTTGCTTTGTTACGAAAAAAACCAGTTGAATGAATGATCGTTTCTAACTCTTCTTGAGAAATGGTTGAATAATCTATGGCGCTCTCGCAGCGTTGAAAAAGCAAAGGAGTCACCTTATTAACACGAACGTCAGTGCATTGGGCTGAAAGAATTGTGGCAACAAGAAGCTGTAAAGGATTTTTATAATCCAGCTCACAGTAGGCATCTGGATAAATAACACTCAGTTTTTTTCTCAGTTTTTTGGCCCTTGTTTGTATGATGGTTTCCTTCTTATTCACGTTAGATTGGTGTTGCAAAGTATTTTTTATGGAGAATCGACCTACGAATCCTTGGTTCTTGATTGACCATTTGTCAAGAGGGCTTCATATTCATCAACTCTTCATTCGTTTTTGTGAATGAGAGCTGTCCCTGTTTCTTCGACACAATTACTACGAGAAATTACTAAGTTATGAACTCTGAATTTATTGCCATGCTCGACTACCTCGAGCGTGAAAAAGGTATCAAGCGTGAGATGCTCATTGAAGCGATTTCAACGGCACTCATTGCAGCCGCCAAAAAAAGTTTTTCCATTTCAAGAGAAGTACGTATTGATATCAATCCTAAAAGTGGACAAATTCGAGCTTTTGCAACTCCCTTGGTTGTAGAAGTAGTCACAAATCCACAAGAAGAAATTACCCTTTCCCGTGCTAGACAGGTGAAAAAAGATGCTGTCATTGGTGATGAGGTAGAGGTAGAGGTGACCCCTTCTGATTTTGGCCGAATTGCAGCACAAACAGCACGCCAAGCCATTACCCAGCGCATTCGTCAGATCGAAAAAAATATGATCTATGAAGAATTTAAAGATCGTGCTGGGGAAATTGTGAGTGGAACAGTACGTCGCTTTGAACGCTCAGATGTCATGATCGACCTAGGCAAATTTGAAGCAGTTATGCCTTCCCGAGAGAGGGTTTCTACAGAGGAGTACAATATTGGTGATCGAATACGCGCTTATGTGCTTGCCGTAGAAAATGGGATACGTGGCCCTGAAATTATCCTATCTCGAAGTCATCCCAATTTTATTCGACGACTTTTTGAGATCGAAGTCAGTGAAATTGGTGATCGCACTGTTGAGATTCGCTCCATTGCTCGTGAAGCCGGCTTTAGAACCAAAATTGCTGTTTTTAGTTCTAATGAAAAGATTGATCCTGTCGGAGCATGCGTAGGAGTTCGAGGAGCACGTGTAAAAAATATCGTACGAGAATTGAACAATGAAAAAGTCGATATTATTCGTTGGTACGAGGATCCTAAAGAATTTATCAAAGAAGCCATGAAGCCAACTCGACTTAAAAGCATCGAGATTGATGAGCCAGCACATACCATTCGTATTGCTATTGAAAAAGAGGAACTGGCACTTGCTATTGGAAAGCGTGGTCAAAATGCCCGTTTGACATCACGCCTTCTAGGTTGGGAGCTCGATATTAGCGAGGACAGGAGTGCAGTAGAGGTTTTTGAACAACAAATGGCAGGAGCTGCTCATCAGCTTGCTACTGCTTTAGGAGTCACCGAAAAAGAAGCTAAGGTATTAGCTGATGGTGGTATGAATTCCCTAGAAGTCATCGTCACTGCAGAAGCATCTGACATTGCGGAGCTACTTCCCTGTGAATTAGAGCGTGCTGAAGCAATACTACAAGCTGCAAAACAATATTTAGAAAACTCAGCTCAGTGAGCTTTTTTGCAATAGAGAATCAATAATGGCACTTAAAACAACATCTTCCTCATCCTCCAGGCCTTCTTCATCAAAAGGAAAAAGTGCTGGCAAGGTGCCGTCTCGAAATAAAAATAGCTCTCAGCTTTCTCAAAAAAAATCTTCTAATCGTTCTGAAAATAATAACCGTAGCAAAACTACTGCTTTATCTACAGAGCCATCTTCTCAAGCGGCTCCAAGATTAGAAAATCCCACTCCTACCCCGAAAATATTACCTCGACTTTCTCTTATTGAGGAAAAAGCACCTCGATCGCATCAAACTGCTACTTCATCTCGAGGAAAGGCACTTCCCCGTATCGGGACTCGTGAAGAGATACCAGAGCCGATAAAAGAGAATCCGGATCTTTTAGTACCAGAAGTTCTTGATCCAAAAAAAGAGGAGGAGATGATTCCTCTTCAATCTGAAGTAGTGGATCGCAAGGTGATTCATATTAAGCCACCCATTATGATTAAGGAGCTGGCTACTCAAATGAATGTTAAACCGTTTAAAATGATTCATGACCTTATGGAAATGAATATTTTTGCGAGCATTAATCAGTCGGTAGAACCGGAAGTAGCTATCAAACTCTGTGATCGCTACGGCTTTATTTTTGAACGTGAAAAGCGCATTGCAGGTGCTGGGGTTCATAAGGTGGAAGTTCCAGTAATACCTCCCCCTCTGGTTAAGCATGAAGAGAAATCAGAAGCACTCGTACTTCGTGCCCCCATTATTACATTCATGGGACATGTCGATCATGGCAAAACATCGCTCCTTGATGCCATTCGTCGCACCAAGGTAGCTTCAGGAGAAGCTGGTGGAATCACCCAGCATATTGGGGCCTACATGATTGAACGCCAGGGCCAGTCGATTACTTTTATTGACACTCCAGGCCATGCGGCCTTTACAGCAATGCGTGCTCGAGGTGCTACGGTGACAGACATTGTTGTCTTAGTCGTGGCTGCTAATGATGGTCTGATGCCTCAAACTTTAGAAGCTTTAAGCCATGCTCGTGCAGCAAATGTTTCCATTATTGTAGCCATTAATAAAATTGATCTTCCTACTGCTAATGTCGATCGTGTCAAAGCACAACTTCAAGAAAATGGATTGGTTCCTGAGGATTGGGGAGGAGAGACGGTCTGTTGTGAAGTCTCAGCGACAACTGGTACGGGAATAGATCATCTTTTAGAAATGATGTTACTTCAGGCTGAGATGTTAGAGCTTAAAGCCAATCCTCTCCAGCAAGCACGTGCTAATGTCATTGAAGCTCAAGTAGAGCCAGGCCGTGGTCCTACTGCAACAGTTATCGTGAACACAGGAACGTTGAATGTAGGAGATACCTTCATCTGTGGAAATTATTGGGGCAAGGTGAAACAGCTCATTGATGACCTTGGCAAAACTGTCAAAAAGGCAGGCCCTTCAACTCCAGTCAAAATTCTTGGTTTCAGTGGTCTTCCAAACGCTGGTGATGAGTTACTCGTCATGAGTGAAGAACGCTCCGTACGCCAACTCAGTGAAGAGCGTCTTATGTCACTGCGAAGCACAAAACTGGCGGCTCCCCAGCGCGCAACACTAGAAAGTCTTTTTGCAAATATTCAACAGGATCAGAAAAAGGTACTTCAGGTCATTTTAAAGAGTGACATGCAAGGATCGCTGGAAGCGATCATCGGAACACTTTCAGATATTCCTCAGGACAAAATTGAATTAAAAATCATGCACTCGGCTGTTGGGCCTATTACAGAATCAGATGTCATGCTCGCCTGTGCCTCGAATGCCATTATCATTGGTTTTGGGACAAAAGTAGAAAACTCTGCAGCAACAGCAGCACGCCATGAAGGAGTACAGATTAAACTCTTTAGTATTATTTATGAATTAATAGATCAGATGCGTGATGCCATGACCGGGCTTTTAGAGCCTGAATTGCGTGAAGCTATTGTAGGGCATGCTTTAGTGAAACAGGTTTTTGATCTTACTCGCGGAATGATTGCTGGATCGATGGTGACCGATGGTCGCATCCTAAGAACAGCTCGGGCTCGTGTCATTCGTCGTCGCCAAGTGATCTATGATGGTGGTGTTGCTACGCTACGTCGCTTTACTGAAGATGTGAAAGAGGTTCGCTCTGGTCTTGAGTGTGGTATTCGACTAGGCGATTTCACTGAATATGAACCAGGGGATACCATTGAGTGCTACACATTAGAAAAAGTAGCACAAGTACTCTAATAAATAACCATTCATGAGTGTTTGATCAGTAGAAACCATACCCTCGTTTTAGAATCTCTGATTTGATGGAGTTGCTTTTAATAAACCTGAACATTTCATACTAAATCTAAGACGGCTTGTGAAAAGCGTATCACTGCTGGGTTAGCCTCGAATAGTGATTGAGGGAAGCTATACTACTATAGACTAGCATCATCATCCCTCGACCATCTTCCATGAATAAGCTTTGCATGGGGCTTCATGACACCTCAGTATAAAACATCCTGGTTTATTCACTTATCTCTTCCCCCATTACTCCTCATCCAACACCTTCCATGAATCATCGATTAATGAGAGTTTCTGAACTCCTCAAACGAGAGCTGGGTATGCTCATCACACGTGATCTCCTTTTTAAAGCTCCACTTGTTTCGGTACGCGCTATTGATATTACTCCTGACCTTAAAAGAGCTCATGTCTTTATTAGTGCCTTAGGTACTGGGGCACAAAAAAAAGAAGCCCTCCAGGTGCTTACTAAAAACCGCTCTCTTCTTCAAAAAGAATTGTCAAAGCGGGTTATTTTAAAATATACCCCTCATCTTATTTTTGAATTAGATGAATCTATCGAACGTGGGATACATGTGATTGATTTACTTGACAAACTCGATCAGGAAACGGTGAACGAGGAGCCTGCCAGCTAAATACTCTCACTTTGCAGATGCATTTCTCATTATGATTGCTACTTCTACCCCTTTAGTTCAAAGCTCCTTTTCGGAAATTCATGAAGCCCTAATCAAGGCACCTCGTATTTTAGTAGTAAGTCACGCTCGACCAGATGGAGATGCGCTTGGTTCTACACTTGCAGCAGTACTTTGGTTGAAAAATGAAGGGCATTCTGTTGCTTCCTGGAATGAAGATGGATTGCCAGAGAGATTTTTACACCTTCCTGGAGCCTCCTTCATCACGAAGCCTGCAAAAGAACCAGAATTTTTTGATGCCATTTTAGTCCTGGATACTGCGACCAAAAGCCGATTGGGAAATGACCTTTTGGAAAAAGCACACGCTCCGCTTTGGGTGGCAATCGATCATCATGTGAGCAATGAAAGATTTAGCCATTTAAATTGGATTGAACCAACAGCTCCTGCCACCGGAGAAATGCTTGCAGAGGGATTTTTATCAAAATCTATCCCAATCACTCCCGAGATAGCAACGAACCTTTATGTTGCACTCTCTACCGATACTGGTTCTTTTCAATATCACAATACCTCTGCTCACACCTTTAAAATAGCTGCAGAGCTCGTTCGTGCTGGTGTCAATGTTGGAGAACTATCTCAAAAACTCTATTCTTCTCAACCACGACGACGTTTTGAGTTGCTAAGATATGCCTTAGCTCATGCTCAATTTTCACCAGACCATCATATTGCTAGTGTTACATTAACCTTGGAGATCACTCGCTCGATGCATCTTCTTCCTGAGGATACAGAGGGGATCATTGACCTCCTACGTTCCGTACAGGATGTTGAGGTTGCTGCTTTCTTTGAAGAGCTTTCTGAAGAAACAGTCCGTTTAAGTCTTCGCTCTAAAAGCCATCACTTCGATGCTGCTGCTTTTTGTAAAAAATATGATGGGGGAGGACATCGCATGGCTGCTGGAGCTCGTATTTCAGGGAATTTACAATCAGTTGAAAAAGCAGTTCTAGCTCGCATTGCTTCCTACCTCAATTAGTCTTACTCTTCACTTTATTTTATTATGGATGGTGTTCTCCTCATTGACAAAGCTAGTCACATGACCTCTCATGATGTCGTTGCGATTGTTCGGCGTGTTCTTGGTATCAAAAAAGTAGGCCATTGTGGAACCTTAGACCCACTAGCAACAGGACTCCTCATGTTAACATTAGGACGTGGCACTAAAATTCAAGATCTCCTCATGAGCGAGGATAAGGAGTATCGTGGTACACTGAAACTCGGTGTGGTCACTGATTCTCAAGACGCAGACGGAAAAGTTTTAGAAACCCATCCTGTTCCTCATTTAGATCGAGAGACCCTGGAGGCTGCTTTTAAAAAATATGATGGGGACTTTTATCAAATTCCACCGATGGTTTCTGCGATTAAAAAAGAGGGTGTTCCACTTTACAAGTTAGCACGTGCTGGAAAAACCGTAGAGCGTGAACCTCGTTTTGTCCGTATCTATACCCATGAGATTTTAGATCAACGTAGTACTGAAGTTGATTTTCGTGTGGTCTGCAGCAAAGGGTTCTACGTCCGCACCTACGTGCATGATATCGGCCATGATTTAGGATGTGGAGCCCACCTCCAATCCTTGAGGCGTACTAAGTCAGGCCGTTTTTCGGTTGAGGCTGCTTTCCCTGCATCTCAATTAAAAGAAACTCCTCGAGAGATCATCCTCTCTAAGGTACTTAGTTTGCCCGAGGTATCGCGACTTCGGGGTGCTTAAAAAAATGGAGACCATCCAGAAGGCTTCATTGCGGCTATCCCTGCATCTTTCCCATTTTGATTTACGTTCTTTTGAAACCACTGCTAGCATCATTGAGTGAATATCTTTTCCTCCATTAATGAGCTTTCACTTTTAAAAGAACCCCTTGTGCTTGTCGGGGGAACCTTTGATGGAGTCCACTTAGGACATCAGTCCTTAATTCGTCGGGCTCAAGAAGAGGCTCAAAAATATGGAGGACGTGTGGTAGTAATGACTTTTGATCAACACCCAGCCTCTTTTTTAAGGCCTCAACAGGCTCCTAAAGTACTTACCAGCACACCACAAAAAATAAAACTACTTGAAGCGTTAGGTCTTGATGCTGTACTGCTCCTTCCCTTTAATGCAGCACTTGCTGCCACGACTGCCACTCAATTCATTGATCAAATCGCACAGGGAGCTCCCTTATTAAAAGCCATATGTGTAGGAGCTAATTGGGCTTTTGGCCAGGGTGGCAAGGGAAATATTACCTTATTACGCCAGTTAGGAGAGATACATCAGTTTTCTGTTATTACTATTGATCCTGTTCGTATTGGGGAGGAGGTGGTAAGCAGCACTCGCATTCGAAGCCTTATTGCTACTGGTGATCTTAAAAATGCTGCTGCCTGCCTCGGCTATCGATACACACTCTCTGGGACCGTAATTCATGGAGCAGGACGTGGCAAAGGCCTGGGATTTCCTACAGCAAACCTTAAGGTTGATCAGATGCAGTTACCTCCTAATGGAGTCTATCTTGCAAAAGCATTGGTCAACGGGTTTCTCTACCATGCCGGTGTTAATATTGGCTTTCGTCCGACAATCTCGTGGATTAACAACAAAATCACAGTAGAGGCATATCTGTTTGATTTTACTGGAGATCTCTATGGCAAGGAAATGAGACTGGAATTCATCTCATTTATTCGTAAGGAAATCACATTTATGAGTGTTGAAGATCTGAAAGCTCAGATTGATAAAGATCTTCAAACTGCAAAAACTCTTCTTCAAGAGGAGCCATTATAGAAAGAAAAAATCGGACTAGATTTTTTCTAGATTTTTCGAAGCTCAATAGAATCGACATTCTTTTCTCCCTCTTCGAGGTCACTAAGAATAACTAAGGAATTTCCTTTTTCCATGAAAGAGCTCTTCAAAAGCATATCTTCAACCTCTGATAAGACTCTCTCCATTCCTTGTTCTGTGGAGGCTACGATAGGATGGGTACCCCAATTGAGAATCAAATGTCGTGCCACTATTTCTGAAGAGGTAACAGCAAAAATAGGGGCTGTTTGTGGCCTTAATTGACTTGTGTAGTCGGCCATGACACCACGGGAAGTAAACACAATGAGCCCCGAATCAGGAAGAGAATTAGCGAGAGAAACTCCTGCACGTGTTGTTTTTTGATGTGCATTTTCTAATTCTGTTTGTTTTACATAAGCAGCATAGCCACTCCGCTCGATACGACGAGCTACACGATCCATAACACGGACACACTCTACAGGATATTTTCCAACAGTGGTCTCTCCACTCAGCATGATTGCATCTGCTTGTTCAAAAACAGCATTTGCTACATCAGTAATTTCAGCTCGTGTAGGAACAGGATTCTCTATCATTGACTCCAAAAGATGAGTTGCCACAATGACTGGACGACCCAACTGAATCGCTTTTTTCATAATCCGACGTTGAATAATAGGAAGCTCTTCCATCGGGCATTCAACACCAAGGTCACCACGGGCGATCATCACTGCATCTGTTGCCTCTATGATTTCCTCGATAAATTTCACTGCCGATTGATCTTCTATTTTGGCGATGACACGTGCTGTCCCATGATTTTCTTCAATAAGACGCTTCATTTCTAAAATGTCATTGGCTTCACGACAAAAGCTTAAGGCAATAAAATCGACTCCTAGTTCACATCCCAAAATAACATCAGCGATATCTTTTTCTGTGAGGGGAGGAAGATTCACACGCACGCCAGGGAGATTGATGTGACGACGCGAGCCAAGGGGCCCAGGAGTCAAGACCTCACAACGAATTCTATTATTTTTTTTGCTTAATACTTTCAGGTGAAGGACCCCATTATCGACCAGCATGACATCGCCTTCTGAGATATCATCAATAAGTCCATCATAGTTTACGTTAACGGAATAGACCTCTTCGCTTGGTGCTCCACGTACAGTGAATTCCAAAATATCCCCTACTTTGAGTTCAAATTTTGAAGGAAGATCGCCTGTTCGTACAGCTGGCCCTTGTGTGTCCATGAGAATACCAACCATGAGTCCTAACTCTTGGGCAATCTGACGAATCATCGGCACAACCTTGCGTACCGAATCATGGTGAGCGTGACTCATGTTCAATCGAAAAATATTTACTCCGGCTTGCATCAACTCGCGAAGACGCTCTGAAGTTTCACTAACGGGACCTAGGGTTGCTATAATTCGGGTTTTACGAAGAGAGGGAATCATGAAAATGAGATAGTACTTTTTTATAAGATGGCGATAAAAGATGCCTTAGAAGCGAGATTTATGCGAACTATTTTTATCCCACAGTTGTATTTGGCTTTTTCTATTAATAATAAAAATCATTCAGCTATAGTCCCATGATGAACTATGTTCGATCCCTTTTGTATGGCATTCCTCTTTTTTTAGTATTGCTCTTTGTTGTTTCTTTGTTGAACACGGCTTCACTGACGGTCAAAAAAGAGAACGAAATGTCCTTAGGGATCAATGCTGAGCCGGTAACACTCAATCCCATACAACAAAGTGATGCTTCCTCGGCACTCGTCACAGGATTTCTTTTTAATGGACTTCTGAAAGAAAATGAAAATCTCGAGCTTGTAGGATCACTTGCCTCAGAGTGGTCACTAAATCAAATCACGACTTTTTATTTCCTTAATTCCTTGGGGGCAGAGAGGGCTAAAGTGATCCTAGAAAAAGAAAAAATAGCACACCCTGAGTGGGGTATTGATACTTCCCTGACTAAACATGCTACTCAACTTAAGCTTACCCTCCATGAACCTGGATATCGCCATAGTGAGTCTATTAGCCAATCTCTTCCAAAAGAGAGCCTTCTTCCTGTTCAAACAGTGCGACTTCAAAGAGATCCTAAAAATTCCAATCCCTCCATTTTTGAACTTCTTCTCACTACTATTTCGGAGCCCTATTTCAAAGAGCATCTTCAACGCACTCGTAGGAGCGATGATTGTGAGGAGTGGGTGTTTGCCTCCTCCTTTTCACTACAAAATTTTTTGGAAAAAAATGCATCTCATTTTCCATTAAAGATCACTCATCAAGAAACGCATCTCTTCACTGCTGAACCAGTCATTAATTTTACCTTACGTCATGATGTTTGCTGGCATGATGGAGTGCCATTCACCTCCGCAGATGTCGCTTTTACCTGTCATGCCATTATGGATGATCGTGTTGCCTCCCCGCTGCGTTCCTATTTTGAGCTTGTTTCCAAGATCGAGACACCAGATCCATGGCATCTCACTGTTCATTACCGACATCCTTTTTCACCTGCATTGAACAGCTGGACCATTCCGATCATTCCAGCTCATCTTTTGGAAAACAAGGATCCCTCTCTTTGGGGAAGCTCTTTTAATCGCCATCCAGTAGGGACAGGTCCTTTTTGTTTTGAAGCTTGGAAGAGCAATGAGTATGTGCGACTCAAAAAAAATAATCATTATTTTTTGGGGGCTCCGTGGCTTGAATCAATCGCTTTTCGCATTCTCCCAGATCCCCTCACCCTACGTCTTGCTTTTGAAACACATCAGATTGACTTTTGGGATGCAGCTCCCTGGGCAATCAAAGGATGCTCCGAGGATCGACGTTTTGAAATTTTTGCAACTCCTGGGAATAGCTATACCTATGTAGGTTGGAACAGCCGCCGACCCCTCTTTGCTGATATTCGGGTTCGTCAAGCACTTGCCCATGCTGTGAATATTCCTGAAATGATTCAATATCTTCTCTATGGAAATGGAGTACCATCTACAGGAATTTTTACACCACGTATGTGGTGTTATAATGATTCAATAAAACCTTTTTCTTATAATCCTAAAAAAGCTGCTGCACTTCTGGATCAAGCAGGATGGAAAATTGGTCATGATGGTATACGCTCCCGTGCAGGAAAACGCTTGAGCTTCACCTTACTTACCAGTAATGGAAGCTCTATTGGCCCTGACATTGCACTACTCTTGCAAGATAAATTCAGAAAAAATGGAATTGAAATGAAAATCGAAACCTACGAGTGGACCGTTTATTTGAAAAAATTACAGGAACACGATTTCGATGCAGTCGTTGCTGCTTGGACACTTCCCGATGATTGCGATCAATATGATCTTTGGAATTCAAACCAATACTTTGCTGGGGGATATAATTATACAGGATACAACAATCCTCATGTCGACCAACTCCTGCAAGAGATACGAAATGAATATAGACGTCCTGAGGTAATTTGTCTTGCCAAAGAACTGCAGCAAACAATTTATCAGGATCAACCCTATCTCTTTCTTTTTGTTCCCAAACATACTTCAGTACTCTGGAAAGGGAGCTATCGTCTCTGCTACCCCACAGATCATGGCTTTGTTGACAGACCGCTTGAGCCTTGTAAGGCAGGGTGGAACTACAACATGGAGTGGTTTTATCGGAAGGATTATCCTCCAATAAAGTAATGAAGAAGGTATCTTTGAAGATTTAAAAATGGATCATGACAAAGAAAACTCCAAACCCATTTTATTCGTAATTTTTTATGCTCTCCTTCATCCTACATCGTCTTTTCCTTACTTTTTTTTTGCTTTTTGTGATTAGTTTGATCTCTTTTTTTATTGTGACACTCACTCCTGGCAGTCCCTATCCATGGGGTGAAATGAATCCCAAAATTTCTCCAGAGCTCAAAGAGGCTTTTCGTAAAAAGTTCCACCTTGATCGTCCCCTTCCTGTGCAATACTACCTGATGCTGCATGATCTTTTCACAGGAAAACTGCGTAGCATGAAAGATGAACTTCCAGTCCTCAGGAAAATTCTAGATCGTCTTCCTGCGAGCCTTAGGCTCAACATAACAGCTATGCTCTTCTCTCTTTCCTGCGGGACCTTGCTTGGAATTTATGGAGCACGCCATGCCGGCCATTGGCACGATCTTCTGAGCTCATTCTTGGCTTTTCTTTTAATTGCTCTTCCTGGCTTTTGGATTTCTTATTTAGTTGTTATTGGACTTGTAAAACATGTTGGTATCCCAATTTTAGGAACACAAAGTTATGGTATTGATTTCCCCAATGAGTTTTCAAGATGGCTCGATCAAACATGGCACTTGATACTACCAGCTCTGATCCTTTCTCTTGGAGCTCTTGCAATACAGTCACGCTATCTTCGTGCAAGCATAATCGAAACACTTCGGGAACATTATATCCTCACAGCACATGCCAAAGGGCTCTCTTCATCAGCCATTTTTTATAAACATGCGTTGCGAAATTCACTAAGGCCTCTCATTACTGGCATTGGAATGCTTTTGCCGAGCCTCATCAGTGGAACTGTTATTATCGAAAGTATTTTTGCCTACCCAGGAATGGGACAGCTTGGTTATCAAGCCGTACTAGAACGAGATTACCCTATGCTTGTTGCACTTAATTTTATTGTTGCAGCACTTGTTCTCATTGGAAATTTCATCTCTGATCTCCTCTATGCTGTTGTTGATCCACGCGTGAGGCTAGAATAATACTTTTCAAGAGACCTCATATTCTACCTTTTCTCATGGAACAAAAAAAAGCGGATGATCAACAGAAGCTATTACAAAATAATAGCAAAAGTAACTTTACCCATTTTTTTAAGAATCCTGTGGCACTCATTGCCCTTATTATTGTTCTTTTTTTGGCCTTGGTAGCAGTAGCAGTCTCCATTTTAAGTTACTACGGTATTGAGTGGCCCATGAACCCCAATGAAACCCACCTTGATGCAAGATTACTCCAGCCAAGCCTGGAACATTGGATTGGAACAGATCATCTAGGACGTGATGTTTTTTCAAGGATGCTTCACGGAACTGTAATATCGATGACGGTGGGATTCACTGCCGTGGCAGTTTCCTTGTCAATTGGTGTCTCTATAGGTGCTGTTGCCGGATACTGTGGAGGAAAAATAGATCAGATTTTGATGCGTAGTGTCGATGCCCTCCTCTGTTTTCCTACTTTTTTTTTAATTCTCACTGCAGTAGCTCTCCTAGGACCAAGCTTGATCAATATCATTGTTGTTATTGGATTGATTAGTTGGACTGGCACAGCTCGTCTTGTACGTGCTGAGTTTTTGACACTACGAGAAACAGAATATGTTTACGCCGCTCGAATTTTAGGACAACGCTGGTGGAAGTTAATTATTAGACATATGTTACCCAACGCAGCGGCTGTTATTTTGATTACGGCAATTTTAGGTATCCCTGAAGCGATTTTAGCAGAAGCAGGATTGAGCTTTCTTGGCTTTGGGGTACAACCACCTCAAGCAACATGGGGAAACATTATTGCTGATGGAAAAAATTATTTCCTTGATGCTTGGTGGCTGATTTTTTTTCCGGGACTTGCTATTTTAATGACCGCTTTATCATTCTACCTTCTGGGAGATGCCTTACGTGAAGTTGCAGAGTAGGAATCAATTCAATGAAATTTCATGAATAGAATTTTTAGATAATCACGCTTGTTGAGCCACACTATTTCATCCCAGTTTTTAAATATCCCTCATTCATGTCTTTTCCAAAAACCATTACCCTCCATCCCAACAGACCTCTGTTAGAAATATCAGACTTGAAAATTGGTTTTTCTAGTAAGGATGGAGTGGTTCCTGCGGTCAATGGGATCTCCTTTTCTCTAAACAAGGGAAATACATTAGCTATCGTTGGTGAGAGTGGAAGTGGGAAAAGCGTCACGGCGCTTTCTATTACAAAACTCCTCCCTTCCCCACCTGTTGTTTATCAAGGGGGCCGTATTCTTTTTGAAGGTGTTGATCTACTTTCACTCTCGCATGATGAATTAAGAAAATATCGTTGGGGTCGTATCGCCTATGTATTTCAGGAAGTCTCTCGATCCCTGAATCCTGTCTACTCGATTCGAAGCCAGATGGCGGAAACATTAAAACTCCATCGTCCTGATATTGATGATCGTGATGCAGAAATTCTAAATTGGTTAGAGATTGTTGGTATCACTGCCCCCCAAGAGCGTCTTCATTCTTATCCACATCAACTCAGTGGAGGAATGCAACAACGGATCATGATTGCCATGGCTCTTTGTGCTCAACCAGATCTTCTCATTGCTGATGAACCGACCACAGCCCTTGATGTAACGATTCAAGCTCAGATTATAAAAAAATTATGCGAACTCCAGCAGCAGCTTGGAATGGCTTTGATTTTTATCACCCATAATTTGGCAATCGTTCGAGGACTGGCACATCACGTTGCTGTCATGTACCAAGGTTGTATTGTCGAATATGGAGAAACAGAACAGATTTTAAATCACCCTCAGCATCCCTACACAAAGGCTCTTATTGCATGTATCCCTCGGCTTGACAGTCATCTAAAACGTCTTCCCACCATTAGTGATTATTTAGGAAAATAAGATTCCTGTGATCCAAGGCAAGGATCCAACTGCAAATATCCGGGGGTAGGCTCTAGCCCAATGAGAATTCGAGACCAACGCAGTAACAAAGAGCTTTTCAGAAGCTGTAATAAATTTAGTATGAAATGTCCGGGTTAAAAACCTTTGAGAGATTTGGTGCTTATAAAAAATATGAAATTCCCTTCTCATGAAATTTAAAAAAAACTTCTTTCTGCTGCTCTATGGAGCTTGGAGCATTTTTCTTATTCAAGGATCTGGTTTTTCGAAGCCCCCTTCTCACGACGAATTTCGGGGTGCATGGGTTCCTACTGTTGTGAATTTAAGTTTCCCCTCTCGTATGGGACTCTCGGCTCAACAGCAGAAAAAAGAGATCATAACTCTGCTTGAGACTGCTCGTGCTGCACGACTCAATACTCTTTTTTTTCAGGTGCGCCCCGAAGCAGATACTTTTTATAACTCACCTAGTGAGCCATGGAGCCGCTACCTAACTGGAACTCAAGGTACCTCCCCAGGATTTGATCCACTACAGTTTTTTATTGAGGAAGGGCATCGACGTGGCATTGCTATCCATGCTTGGTTCAATCCCTACCGAGCCTCTATGAACATCTCTCATCCGTGTGCTTTCAATCATGTGAGTCACAAGGCCCCTCAAATGGTGTGTAAAGTTGGTAAGATGCTCTGGCTTGATCCTGGTAACATTCAAGCCCAACACTACATTATTTCTGTAATCCATGAGCTCATCACACACTACCAAGTCGATGGAGTTCACTTGGATGATTATTTTTATCCCTACCCTGAATTGCTAGAGGGGAAAAAATTTCCAGATACAGCCTCCTACAATGCCTATCGTGCCTCAGGTGGAACCGATACTCTGGATGACTGGAGACGCGCCTCAGTGAATTCTCTTGTTAAAAATATAAGCATCATGGTGCATCAAACAAGACCAGGACTTCTTTTTGGAATCAGTCCTTTTGGAATTTATACTAAAGGAGCACCTAATAATGTTACTGCAGGCCTCGATCAGTTTCATCAACTCTATGCCGATCCTCTTTTATGGATGCGTGAAGGATGGGTCGATTACATGGCTCCCCAACTCTATTGGCGTGATGCAGGTCCACAAAGCTTTCGATTGCTTCTTCGTTGGTGGCGCTCACCCCAAGTCAATCCCCGTAACATTCCTATCTATCCTGGTATTGCTCTAGAAAATCTCACAGAACACCATTGGCCTGTTCAAGAAATTGCTCAGCAGCTCAAAATAGAAAAAGCTGTTCCGACCAATCATCACGGATTCATCCTATGGAATATCAAACAGCTCAAGGATAATACAAAGGGAGTCCTCTCTTTATTTCGTAAGTCTTATTAACCCGGATGTTTCATACTGAATCGTGACGAGGAGGCCGCGAAGGCTGATGGGGTAAGGCAGGCGAGCATTTTGATGCAGGGCTGTATGTGTATATACTGCCCAAATCAAAATGTGAGTCTAACGCAGCATCCATCTGACTTCCCGGCTTCCGTAGTAGATCAGTATGAAATATCCGGGCTACTCCTCATGTTCCTCTTGAAGCTCCTGAGCTTCATCTGCTGCTTCTACTTCTTCGAAGCTCTGCTCCGGTTTTGCAAAGCGACGTTTACGTTTACTTGCTGGAAGAGGGCTTAAAATCATTCCAATTGCACGTCCTAATAGCTTAGGAGGTAAATCGACAAGGGCCATTCCTTCGAGGTCTATTTTAATCTTTTCCATCATGGCAAGCCCAAGATCTTTGTGAGCCATTTCACGACCACGAAACTGTAAATTAACTTTTACTTTATTTCCTTTATCCAAAAATTCCTCCGCATGCCGCATTTTAGTCTCACAGTCATGGACTCCGATTTTTACACGAAACTTGACTTCCTTGACTTTAGCATGGTGCTGTTTTTTTTCTTTCTCCTGTTTGGTTAATTCGTATTTGTATTTACCAAAGTCCGCAATACGACATACGGGCGGAACTGCATTAGGAGCAATTTCGATCAAATCGAGTCCATAGGACTTGGCACGTCGCAGTGCCTCTTCTGTCTTGAGAATACCGAGCTGCTGACCGGTAGAACCAATGATAACGCGTATTTCTCGTGAGCGAATACGTTCGTTAATGCGGATGAAATCAGGATTAATAGGCTTGAAGTGCCGTTACGGCATGGTTGGAAGTGAACAGGGTGTTAAAAAGATGATATTACAGGGAAAACAAGGACAATGACACGAAAATAAAATAACAACGTATTTTTTTATTAAGAGAGGCGTTGCTCTATCTCTTTTTTGAGACGCTCATAAAAACTCTCTTTAGTAAATGTCCCTTCATCTCCATGGCTGCGGCTTCGAAGTGAGAGTTGACCAGACGCTTCTTCACGCCCACCCACGATCACCATATAGGGGACTTTTTCGAGCTGGGCGAGGCGAATTTTAGCTCCTACTTTTTCTGAAGAAAGATCAGCTGTGGCACGAACTCCCATGCTTCTAAGTTGACTCACAATAGTCTCTGCATAATTTTCAACCTTATTGGAAATGGGCATAACACGGACTTGTTCAGGGGCAAGCCAAACAGGAAAATTCCCTGCATAATGCTCAATGAGAAAGCCGATGAAACGTTCATGGGTTCCCAAAGGAGCTCGATGAATACAAAGGGGTGTCTCTTTTTTATTTTCTGAGTTTGTATAAACCAATCCAAAGCGGGCAGGGACTGCAAAATCGACTTGATTTGTTGCCAATGTAAATTCTCTCCCGATAGCACTCCAGACTTGAACGTCGATCTTAGGGCCA
>Ga0114975_10000225_pt1 | contig 42805 bp, 37 predicted proteins | sample S_130626_EF_Meta_FD_87031 | JGI IMG/M metagenome (GOLD analysis project Ga0114975, IMG submission 87031) | Freshwater microbial communities from Lake Simoncouche, Canada to study carbon cycling - S_130626_EF_MetaG | ecosystem: Environmental > Aquatic > Freshwater > Lake | place: Lake...
CATTCATGACACGTTATGGTTATGTTGAGTTGACAAACACAGCTTCTTCTCTAGGTAACGCAGCTGACTACCTAGCGACTGTTGCTGTAACATCCGCTAACCTACGTTTTGCTTAATCCGTAATACGTATAGTGAAAGTTCAAAAAGGCTCTTCGGAGCCTTTTTGTTTGACTTAAATATCAGGATGAAAGTAGAATCAGACCAAGATTTTAAACAACTTCGTGAACAGTTTACAGCATGGCGCAATCGCTTTCCTATGTTTATTCATGATGTACAACGCATTGAAAAAATAATAAATCAACACATTACTGCACACAGTAAAATAATGGTCATGTACAGACAGACCAAAAATCGCAGCTACTTAGAAAAAGCACAACAAGAAATCAACACCATCAACACAGTATTAGCCACGGTGGAAAAAATGGAACTGATGAGTCTGCTGAGCCGCGGATAAATAAAGTATCTAGAATTTATTATGCGGTACCCGCCGCGTATGACCTAGAACGTCAACACAAGGAGAAACAAATGGGACGTCCGATTAATAAAAGATATTTTGGTGTATTAGGTAGTGCAACTACTCCACACATTCCAGTAGAAGCAGCAGGATTCGCTAACAAAGATCAAATCACAGAAGATTCATCAGCCGATGTTTATATTCTTAAACAAAAATCTTCACGTAAATTTTTAGTCAAACACGCCGAAGACGGTGATGAAGCAATTTGTAAATTGGTTGATAAAGCGTATGATGACTCTACAAATATTGTAGCAGGTGAAATGGTTATTGTAGGTTATATTAACGGAAGCCAAAAAGTTAGACTACGTGAATTAACCAACAGAATTGCTACAGATTTTAACAGTGTTCGTTACAAGTGGTCATTAAGTGATGACTCATCAACCACTATTCTTATTTTAACAACAATGTAATTAGGATATACTAATGGGGCAGTTTCTTAGAGTCAACGGTGACTACAACATTCGAGCAGGCGATGGTGCCAAGATAACACTTGACACCGGTCCTGTTGCCAGTGGCGGTTCGGTTAGAGTCACTGGTAATCTTGTAGTAGAAGGTGAAACCGTCAGTGTTAGTGCCACTGACTTATCTATTGAAGACAACATTATATCGTTGAACGTTGGGGAAGTTGGTCCAGGTGTCACGCTGGGGTATTCGGGTATTGAAATCGAGCGTGGCAGCACAGCTTCAATAACACCGCAGAACAATGCCAGCTTTCTTTATGATGAAAGCACTGATGCGTGGATAATAGCACACGGGACAGCCCCAGGTCCGTTTAACTTTGATGCTAGCAGTCTAAGACTCAAACAAATACTAACCAACACAACCACTGACAGTGGAGACCTTACTCTGATAGGCACAGGTACCGGTGTAGTAAAGGTATTTGGAACCGATAATTATGAAGCTCAAGTCACACACGATGATGATATCCCTAACAAAAAATTTGTTGACGATGCAATTCAAAATAATCCCACATTTCAGATCGTTGCTCCACAGAGCCAAGATACCAAAGTTGTTATTGCTGATAAAGAAATAGATGCCATAGATCCCGGCGGCCCAGGCTCATTAGCTTATTTTACATCTAGTACTACACATTCAACCTACGGAGAAAGTGCGGTATCGATTGTGGTCGATGGAGCCTTAGTTGGACAATTTTATACAAATAGATTTGAGACCGGTGATTTAGAAATCGCCGGCGGTCCTGACCGCAATGAAATCACAAGTCGTGCCGGTATAACCAACGAAAACATTTATGTAAGAACTCAAGGTACAGGTAAACTGCAAACCAACTATGCTATGCAGTTTGAGAAAATTGGCACGGTGCCTAGTTATGTTTCCAATAATACACTGTTGTATGCAGCTGAGTCTGGTGCTGGCACTACAGGCATATATTTCGTCAATGACAACGCAGAAGTAGCTAAACAAAACGGCGAGCTGATAAGTAAAAACAAAGCACTGGTATTCAGTATGCTATTTTAAGAGACAACTATGATAAGAAATTATGAAAACCCAGAAGGCACACTATCACTGATCGATTCCGCTAGTGTTACAGTTCCTGTAAAAGTTTTTACCAGTTCAACCACAGGTGGACCAATTGCAGGCGGCGTCACAGGCAGAGAAAATGCTGTGACCACTATAGCATTGTGTAACACAGCAGCACCAGATGCCGCAGACGAAACAACTAATTCAGTCACAGTAAATATCTATGTGGTACGCAGCGGTTTGAGTTACGGCCCCGGCAATCTTGTAGTTAGTAGTCTAGTTGTGCCAGCAGGCGAAACTGTGTTCTTTTCAGAAGAACGCATGGTGTTGGCCAGTGGCGATGCTATCTGGGTTGGAACATCATCAGCTGCGAAGTTGGCTGTTACCGTGAGTGTTCTAGCGGTATGAAATTTTTAAAGACCAAAAATATTTCGCAGTTCAGTATCAATGATCGTGCGCTGATATATTATCCTGCTGGCAACGGCCCTGGCAACAGAGTAGTAGTCAACGCCAACGGCGGTATGATGCTGCCCAAAGGCACAACGGCACAACGTCCACAGCTAACCAGTGTTCGCCAGCCCACAGATGCCAACGGCACAATCAGATATAACACAACAATTCCTGCACTAGAAGCCTATGTAGGAGGAGCTTGGGTCACAGTAGCCAGTCCATTTGCTGCTGCTATTACCAAGCAAACACTAGGACCAGGAGACGGTGTTAGTACTATTTTTGGACCGTTAAACACTGCCTATGCACCATCATATGCTGCTAGTGCAGACAATGTACTTGTGTTAGTAGAAAACGTCATGCAGATTTCTTCCACTAACTTTACAATAAATCAGAATCCTTCATCTACTGGCACAGGTGCTGAAATCAATGCCACAGCATTGAGCAGTGCCAACAACGGTACTAGTTATGTAATTACTTCAGTAGGAACCACAACATTTACATCATTTGGTGCTGGTGCAAACACAGTAGGAACGGTATTCACAAAAAGCGGCGGAACTCCTACAGGCTCGGGTAAGGTGCGTATTGCCGGTTATTATCTCACATTTACATCAGCAGTTCCAAACACAGGAGGTGGCGGTAATCCAGTCTACATAACTGTATACTACGGATACGCCAACTAAGCATGAGTCAATTGGGGCGCATAGGTGGTCAGGTATTAACAGACAACCTGTTACGTGCCGGTGTTGACCTAGCATTTGAAACTGATCTACTATATCTTGATGTAAACAATCAACGAATTGGAATTAAAGATTCAACTCCTATATACGATCTTGATGTAAACAGTAACATCTACTCCAATGATCTCACAGCTGTCACACAACTTGCTCCAGGCAATTTACGTTTTAATGCTCCTAACACTATTTCTACCAGCGTGGGCGGCATTGATGTTTATATTAATGGCGGTGGCGAAATTTTTCATGATAGACTTGCTACAGATAATCTTGTTCTAGATGGTAATCTCATATCTAGTTTAAGTAACAGCAACATAGTGTTAGATCCAAACGGGTCAGGCACGGTAGAGTTAAGATCTGATACCAATATTACTGGAGATCTTGCAGTCAGTGGTAATATTTCTATGAGTGGAAATCTTACAGGTCTGGGCACACTGACCTTTGGTAATCAAACCATAGATACTGTTACAGTCAATACAGATTTCACACAGAGTATTATACCAGGAGATGATCTCACATTTGCTTTGGGTGCCGATGCAGGTGATTCTAGTGCTAGACGCTGGGCAGATCTACATACACTAGAGTGGCAGTACATAACTAATGGTGCTTGGCCCGGAAGCGGCATTATACCACTGTCTGCCACAGTCAGTAATCAAACAACTATTGATGGCACAATTAACAAAATATCAACAATTCAATCCAATGAAGACATCATACTAAATCCCTACACCGGAATAACATTCATAGAAAACACCAAATGGCAAAACAATGATATCACAAACTTGTTAAACACACCGTTAACTGTTGCTGCTACTGGTATAGGATACTATGTGTTTTCAGGCAACAACGGTATGGTAATACCTGCTGGACCAGAAATTGATCGAAGAGCCAGTCCAGCAGTTGGCGAAACTAGATGGAATACTGATGAACAGTATCTTGAATGTTATGATGGCACAGTGTGGGCAGTAAGCACTGGTGGCGGCATCGAAGTTGATATTCCTATCATGGAAGATCTTGGTCACGTATACACGCTTATGCTGGGGTAAAATCCAAAAATTGATAAATACTTTTAATTGCAAAAACGACCATTTTTGCAGGATCCGACTGTGGTAAACCGACAAAGAGCATGAGCTGAAAATCTGGTTAACGGTGAAACACCGGGTAAATTGGAGAGCACATGGCTATCGGTCGTATTTCCGGTCAGCTCTTAAAGTCTAACTTACTCCGAGCGGGTGAGAATTTAGCCTTTGAGACAGACTTACTCTATCTTGATGTGGTGAACTCTCGAATCGGGATACGCACAGCGACCCCCACCGTTGACCTAGATGTCAACGGACACACCCGTTCTACAAACATCACAGTAGACAATCAATTAAACATCGGTAATCTTCATTTTACTGGAAATACCATAACCAGTGATTCAGCAACTATAAATTTTGCAGCGGCCGCAGGCGAAGCCACTGTGTACCACTCAAGACTGCAGATAGACGATCTACAACTACAAGGCAGCACGATTTCAACCACGGTCAGCAACAGCAGTATAGAGCTTGACCCTAACGGCACTGGCACAGTTAATATCGTAGCCGATACCAATATCACTGGTAATCTTGTGGTCACAGGAAACGTAAATGCCACAGGCAATGTGGTCATCGGTGGAAATATAACTATTGGTGATGCTCTCACAGACAATATTGTAATTAACGCTAGTATCCGCAGTGACCTAGTACCCGAAACTGACAACATCTATGATTTAGGATCTGCCTCATATAGATGGCGAGCTGTGTATACTGGAGCATTATACACAACATCAATTAACGTACCTAGTTTAGATGTTGGCAATTTGATGTTCCGCGACAACGAAATCACAACAACCACAGGACAAGATCTCTATCTTGACGGTAACGGCGCAGGCGGAGTAAGATTAGGTAATTTTAAAATAGTCGATAACACAATCACTAATGTGGTTTCAAATGCTATCTCTCAGATTGTTCAATCAGGAACAGGTTATTTTAAAATACAAGGTACAAATGGATTTGTGCCTCCTGTAGGAGCAGATGCCACTAGACCAACTGCTTATGCTGTGTTGGGGATGACTAGATTTAATACCAATTCTAAAGCATTAGAAATTTGGGACGGAGCAGACTGGGCAAGTCCAGCAGGTTCAGCAGGCGCTGTGTCTGTTGCAGAAGCCAACGACATTGCAGTGCAGATAGCACTCACACTAGGATAAAATATGCCAACCTTATTTAAACATTCGTTAGTAACACAGATAGGCACTACTCCTACCGATGTGGTAGAAATTGGCGCCGGAGTTAGAGCCACAGTGATCGGATGTAATCTAACTAACGTCACAGAATATGACACAGTAGTAGTAGGAATACAAGTAGTTGGTGCAGATACTACAGCCACTCATTATATCAAAGGATTAATAATTCCTCCGAACACTAGTGTAAAAGTTATAACTCAGGGAGAAAAATTAATTCTTCCTGCAGAGACAGAATTACGGATAGTCAGCAACACTGCAGACAGTGTTGACGCTACAGTAAGTTACGTCGAGATATCATAAGGATAAGACATGCCCAGCACATATTACATTGGAACAAGTCCAGAAGAATCGTTAGGAGATAGTCCTAGATATTTTTACGGACTACGCCGCAACGATCAAGGAGAATTATTTTTTGTTCGCAGCGATCAATTAGCAGACATAGATGATGTTGTAATCAATCAACCTGGATCTTTAGTAGATACATTCCAAGATTTTGAAGCCGGGGTAGATTATTTTGACGGAATTGACTCTGAGCACGAAATTTTGTACGAAAACATGAAGTATCCTCAATATAAATGGGATAATAGATCTTTGTTCTTCTATGTCGATAGTCAAGGACAGTTGGTAATTAGAATTAATAGAGGATATACATATCCTGTTGGCATTTCAGCAGAAGGATAAAAGAAAAAAATGGCAGAATTTAAATTAAACAGATTTAGATATAACTGGAGAAACCAGTGGGGCGTCTCTACCGCATACAATCGAGATGATGTAGTGCGTTATGGCGGCAAAGTATATGTCTGCATTAGACAGCACACTTCAGCTAGTACAAACATTTATGTAGACATCAATTATATTCCCCCTGGCCAAACAGTAGCACAACCAGCGTGGACAGAAATGTTAGACGGGTACAACTGGAGAGGTCCGTGGACTGGTACAACATTTTATTCACTTAATGACTTGGTTGTTGATGGCGGAAATGTTTGGAGATGCACTACTGCCCATACTTCTGGCATTAGACGAGGAATAAATTCTAGTGATTGGCAAAACTATGTTTCTGGATTCAATCTCATAGGAGATTGGCTATTTGGTACTATATATCGAGTTGGTGATGTAGTAGTACACGGCGGAATTCTATATCGTTGTGCGACTGAACATTCTTCTGGAGCTAGATTTGAAACTGATCTAGCATTTAGTTATTGGGAATCTATATTTGAAAATGTTGAGTATAGAGGAGCATGGGTAAGTTATACCAGATACAAATTAAATGATCTAGTAAATTATGGCAGCAATATATGGATTTGTACCCTAGCACATGACGGCGGCTTCACTGAGAATGAATGGGATATTTTTGCTCCAGGACAGAAATTTATAGGTCAGTGGGGTAGTTTGACATCATATGTGCCCAACGACATTGTTCGTCACGGTGGTAATTTGTATGTGGCTAAAACATTAAATGACGGCATTAGTCCAGATGTCGACAGTGTTGCTTGGGATTTAGTTTTAGAATCTGTATTTTTCCGAGGCACCTGGAGCAACACTTCGTCGTATGCTCCTGGAGATTTAGCCATACGAGGCGGCAACGTATACAGAGCATTAAAAGATAGCACAGCTGTTGAACCATCAGACACGGCTGCTTCAGACGGCTCTACTCTAGGAACACAGCGTTGGAGTTTGCTTGTTCCTGCAGTTGGTTGGAAAAATTTCTGGACACTAGCAACTGATTATGGACTCAATGATTATGTTACATTTAACGGTAATACATATCGTTGTATTGTTTCTCATGTTTCCGAAGATTATAGTTACCCAGACAGTGGAAGTCTGTCAACTCCTTACTGGGAAATAGTTCTGCAAGGATCTGCTATAAGTGCAATATCACAAAAAGGCGACCTATTAATCAAGGATAAGAGTCTTGATGGCAGTACTCTACAAAATAATAAAATATCTATAGGTGAGGACAGACAGTTATTAAAAGTATCACCTGCTGAAGGTGCGCCTGTAGGCGGGTATACTTGGATTGTTAGCTACGCCGACCCACTACCTCCAGATATTAATGAACAATATGTACTAGACGGAGATGTAAAAAATGTTCGACCTCCGTTGGAAATGTATGTAGGAGCTACATACACATTTGATCAATCACCGAATCCTGAAGATCCTACGGATCTGAATAATCTTCGCCCATGGCAGTTTGCGTTAACACCAGAAGGCGGCATCTCAATCAGAGCTGCCTATGAAGAAAACGTTGTTTATAGATTAGACAATACTGTGGTTGACAGATTAACTTGGGTTGGATCTACACAGAGATCAAATGCTGTTAGAAGAACAATCTCCATCACAATTACAGAAAACACTCCAAAGACACTGTTCTACTATTGTTACGACAATCTTAATATGGGTAACGCCATTACGATAAAAGATCTAGGAAACAGCGTTCATTGGGGAGAATGGGGTCGAATTGCTAGAAATTATTATGTTGACCCGCTCGGTGAAGATATTCCTGGCAACGGGTTAAATCCAGAATATCCTTGGAAAACTGTAAGATACGCCTGCGAAAATGCAGGATCGTACTCTGTTATCAATATAGCAGCTGGATATTACAGTGAAATTTTACCTATAATAGTTCCAGCCAATGTATCGTTGGAAGGCAGTGAATTAAGATCGTCAGTGATAGTAGCTTCTCCTCCTATAGCTGCTTTGGTCAATGATATACCTTATACAAAAGCAGTATTAACACACATTAAAAATTTAATGGATGATTTGATTTTAAATGTTGCAATTACACCTACTGCTGGAAACACAGTATCTCAAGTACGTAATCTAGATCCGGGAACTAATACAGCTTCATCACAGATTAAATTTCTTATAGATGATATTATAGATTACATAGATTATAGAGTCGACGGATCAGCTGCTGATCCAGCAGTCTATAGCACAAACACACGTTCTGCCTTAACAGCACAATTCAACGCATATAGGATCTTAGCTGCCAATACGGAATTTATAGCTGCCGAAGCCACAGCTTTTGTTGCTGCTGGTTTTCCTTCTTATGTGTTTGATCCAGATCTCTGCAAGAGAGATATGCGCCGATACATCAGCGCATGGCAATATGACATAGTCTATACCGGCAATTATAAATCTATTTTATCTGCAAGGTATTATTATAATGCTGTGACCGGATCAGAACTAGAAGATATGTTCTTGGTAAGAGATTCAGTGAATATTAAAAACTTTACATTTAAAGGATTAAATGGAACATTGACTCCTGACGAAGTACCAGTAACAGCAGGAACTTTTGTTATAGGACAATCATATACTATTCTATCTTTAGGTACTACAGACTTCGTACCGGTAGGTGCAGTTAGAAATGAAATTGGTTTGGTTTTTGAAGCTACAGGGCCGGGCACAGGAACAGGTGTTGCAGAAACCAATGTGGTTGAAATTATTCGTAGACCCACAGCAGGTGCATATGTTTCTCTTGATCCAGGTTGGGGCCCAACTGATGAGCGTGTTTGGATCACTTCAAGATCGCCTTATGTACAAAACATAACGTTGTTTGGAACCGGATGTGTAGGACAAAAAATTGACGGAGACCTTCATAATGGCGGCAATAAGTCAATAGTTTCTAATGACTTCACCACTGTGTTAAGTGACGGCATCGGAGCATGGGTAAGCAATCAAGGCCGAGCTGAATTAGTTTCAGTGTTTAGTTATTACTGTCATATTGGTTATCTTGCAGAAAATGGAGGAATTATTCGAGGCACCAACGGTAATAATTCTTACGGTAGACACGGAGCAGTAGCCAGTGGAGTATCAGACGAAGAAACTCCATTAACTGCAACTGTAGACAATCGAACCCAAGAAGCCGTAGTGGGCAATGCATTTGCAGGAGAAGTGTACAATCAAGATGAAATTATATTGTTCGAATTTAATAATGCAGGACAAAATTATACCAACGCAACTTATACCATTGTATCGTCGGGCGCCGGAGTTCAGCTTGTACAAGACGAATTTAGAGATGATGCAGTATTTGAAGTTAGAATATTAGACGAAGGAGATTCTACTGCACCGGGCGGCGGCGGTTACTTAATAGTTGGTAACAATGCACAAGCCGGTAATACAACTTCTATAACATTAGCAGCCGCTGATGATAATTTACAAGCAGATTATCTAGGTACTAGAATTACCATAGTCAGCGGAACCGGCACAGGACAGTATGGATATATCACAGCATATGATGATAACAGTCTAGGTTCAACTCTAATAGCCACTGTTTCGAGAGAAAGCGACGGACAACCAGGATGGGACCACGTTATTGCCGGAACCCATTCAATAGCTACACTAGACACCACTACTCAATATAGAATAGAACCAAGGATAGAATTTTCTCATCCGGGATTTGCAGCCACAGGATCACAGTTTGGTTCAGTGCTTGATTACGATAAAATAATTTTTGGTTCGACCACAGAAACCTATGCTGGAGTGTCTGGTGAATTAGGAACAGGCACAACCATAGGCATACCGCCCGATGAAGCAACATTCAATGTTGTAAAAACAGGCTCAACCTATGCAGTAACTATTAATAATGCGGGAGCTGGATATCAAATTGGAGATGAAATTACTCTATCAGGAGCCAACCTGGGAGGAGCCACACCAACTAATGATATTACAATCACCGTATCGACTATCTCTGATGACAGCACAAATTCTGTAGCATCATTTAGTTTTGCTGGAACAGCATACGGTGGTAAATTTGCTGTCACCGCTCTAGCACAAAATATAGTGTCTTGGAGCAGAGACGGCACTAATTGGGCGAATAATGCTATGCCAAATGGCGGGACTGGATCTACAGCTTGGCTGTTAAGCCCCGGCAATAACAGATGGGTAGCAGTTCGTCCAGGAACCAGCGTAGGCGGATATTCGTTAGACCTCGAAACCTGGACCACTATAACTCTACCAGTTTCTAGAACTTGGACAGACATTGCCTACGGTGACAGCAAGTGGATTGCTATAGCATCAACCGGAAATACCTATATATATTCTACCAACGGCACAACTTGGACCGAAGATACATTCCCAGATTTCATAGCAGACTCTACCATAGGTGACTGGACTAATATTGTCTATGGCAGAAACACATTTGTGGCATTGTGTAAAAACACCAACGTTGCCGCAGTTTCGACTGACAACGGAGTGACCTGGACCCAGGTGCTAGTGCAAGCAGACTCGACTATAGGCCAATGGACTGGTCTTGCATACGGTAACAACAGATTCGTGGCTATATCTGAACAACAGAATGCAGCTGCTTATAGCCTAGACGGACTAACATGGTATGCTGTCACTTTACCTAGCCAAGATGGTTCAACTTCTCATCAATGGTATGATCTTAAATATGGTCAAGGTGTATTTTTTGCTATTGGCGACACAGGCGCTAGAACCGTCGGCGCCGATGTTACAGCTGCTCCTTCGACATTCTGTATCACATCTGAAGATGGCATAGTATGGACTTCTAGATCTCTTAATTCTGCAAGAGAATGGAGATCGGTGGCATTTGGTAATCCAGGAAATAATCCACAGTGGATTGCTGTAGCCAGAAACACAGATGTGTACAACAAAATTATCACTGGTTGTAGAGCCAAAGGAAGAGTAGTTATTGCAAGTGGAAGAATTGGTACTGTAAGGATTTGGGAACCTGGTTCTGGGTATGTCACTGCTCCGTCGATGACTGTTACAGATCCAGGCAATACTTCTAATGTAAGTGTAGATTGTAGATTAGGAAACGGAGTACTGGCTCAACCAACATTTATAACTAGAGGAACTGGATATAGAACTTCCACAACAAGTGTAGAAATTTTAGGTGACGGATTTGCAGATATTATTCCAGTGGGCAAATATCTGTATGCGAAAGGACTGCAACGATATCCAAAAACAGGTTCGAACTTATATATCAACGGATCAGAAACTTTATACACCATAGTTTTTGTTGTAGAAAGTGGTGGTGTAGCAGGAAATCTTAGTGCCAGGTTCCAAGTAGCACCTGAATTAGAAATCATAGATAGCGTACCCCATAATGCACCATTGGTGATTAGAGAGCAATTCAGCCAAGTACGGCTAACCGGTCATGATTTCCTAGACATCGGCGTAGGAAGCCTCACAGCATCCAACTATCCAATTGTTGATAGAACATTTTTCTCCCCAGAAAACGAAGTAGTAGACGAAAATGGTGGTAGGGTTTTCTACACCAGTTCCGACCAGGACGGTAACTTCCGAGTAGGAGAATTATTCCAGGTAGAACAGGCCGCAGGTATAGTTACGATCAGTGCGGATTTCTTCGACCTAAATGGACTATCAGAATTGGCACTAGGTGGTGTTAGATTAGGCGGCTCTGGTACAGTAATTAGAGAATTTAGTACAGACCCACTGTTTACTGCTGACAGTAACAATGTGATACCAACACAGAGAGCAATCAAATCATATTTACAGAGAAGATTGACTCTGGGCGGTAGTGAAGTTAGTACAGGTCAACTCACTGCAGGTGTGGTTATAGTGGGTCCGCAAAGATTTGACACTACAACTTCAGCTAGAATAAATGTTCCATATAGAGTAGTAGTTCGTGGACCATTTGCTGGAGTCGCCGGTCGATACTTAGCACAACTCATGTTTTTTAAATCTTTTAAGGATGATTGATAATGTTTTTTTTGTATAAATATGTTGAGATTACAAAATTTGGAGTGATCAATGGCTGAATTTAAACTAGGAAGAATAAAATTTGTATGGAAGAACTCGTGGAGCACTTCTACGGTTTACTATGTAGATGATGTTATCAGATATGGCGGAAATACCTATATCTGTGTTGTAGGCCATACGAGTGCTGCAGATTTTGATACTGATTTATCTAATTCTCCCACAAAATGGAATAAGATGTCCAGCGGACAAGAGTGGAAAGGCGATTGGAATACCAGTCAGTTATATAAAGAAGGTGATCTAGTTGTATATGGAGGCAATGTCTTTGTATGTGTAGACAATCACACATCGGCCGCGACAGCAGCATCTGGACTTGAAGCCAATTCGGCCAGCTGGAATACTTTTGCAGAAGGGTTTAATTGGGAAAGCGAGTGGGCTGTATCAACAAGATATCAAGTTGGTGATACTGTAAGTTACGGAGGCTTTGTTTATAGATGTAGCATAGGCCACACATCTTCAGCCACAACTACATTGGGACTCGAAAATGACACTGCAAATTGGCAGGTCGTTAACCGAGGCTTGGATTATAAAGGGCTATGGAGCCCGAGCACGATTAGATATAAAATAAATGATCTTGTCAAGTACGGAGCAAAAGTTTATATCTGTACTACATACCATACTTCTTCTGCCACATTTGCCAGTGGCAACTGGGCAGAATTTGTAGAAGGCACAGAGTTTGAAGGAGCATGGTCCAGCGGCTCATCTTATCAGCCCGGTGACATTGTAAACTACGGTGGATTTATCTATGTAGCCAAGAGCTTCAATACTGCGGCTAATCCAACTACTAACGCCAGCGATTGGGACAAAGTAACTGAGGGATTGATCTTTCAGAGCACATGGTCAAGAAGTACCTCGTATCTAGTTGGCGGAGTGGTGTTGGTTAACAATACCACATACCTAGCCATTGCTGATTCTCCATCCGTGTCTATGACCGTGACAGCATCTTCGGCTTCAACAAATCGATACACAACGTCTAGCACTGCTAACTTGGCAGTGAATATGAGCCTAGTGTTTTCCGGAACTAGTTTCGGAGATACAAATATCGGAGCTGTGTATTATGTAAAAACAGTTGACAGCGCAACACAATTTACAATCAGTGAAACCCCTGGAGGTACTGTTGTAATACCAACTACCGCCTCAGGAACAATGACAGCAATAGCTGCCTTCCATCCTACTAATACCACTAAGTGGGCAGAGTTAGCAGGCGGTATTAAATGGAGAGGTAATTGGACCGACGATACAGAATTTGATGTAAACGATGCTGTAAAACTTGGCTCTAATTCTTATATTTGTATACTCAAGCATAGGTCAGAAGGCGATGACGGATCTACAATCGGTGTAGAAGGCGGCGGCCGAAGTCTTAGCCGTCCAGATTTGGACACTACAGGAACATATTGGAACGTAATAGCCATCGGTGCTGAAGATGATGTGTTGACTACGCAGGGAGATATGATATACTACGGTGGAGCCGGTCCTACAAGACTACCTATTGGAATAGAAGGCCAAGTACTAACTGTAAACACACAAGATGAACCATTTTGGAAAACCTACGGTTTTTCAGATTTTACTTTTTATGTAGGAACAACCGGGGCAGATTTGCCAGCACCTATATGGGGCGTTTCTATTGACAAGCCTTGGGCGTCTATTAGATATGCCTGCGAACAGATACTCAAAGGTGCAGCTAATCCTAATTCTGCACGTCTGTTAGAAATGAACAGAGTATTCATACAAAAAGAAGTCACAGAGTGGATTCAATATCAGATTGATAATAATTTAACACCATTCAGTAAAGTTACAGTAAGTTCTATAACTACTACCAACACACTGAATACTGCTACTGCCCACGGACTAGTAGCAGGTAGAACATTGAGAGCTAAAACAACTGCTAATGGTGTAGTTGCAGAACGTGATTATTATGTAATTTCAACAGGGTTGACCGCTACCGCGTTTCAATTGTCGCTGACATTGAACGGCACAGCAATTTCAAGTTTTACTAATGGCACAGGCTTAAGTATAAATTTAGTATTTGATTATGATGAATACAAGTGTGAACGCGATGTGGGACTTATCATAGATAGATTAATACATGATCTTACCCACGGCGGCAATTTAAAAATGCGTTCCGCAGCTTTGGCCTTTGTTGGCGGCCTTGGAGATCCAGGAGAATTTTCTGCAGCTTCAGAAGATGTTCCTTATGCCACTCTCTCTGCTGAAAAAGAAGAAAGTGTTGCAGCATACGCATACATGTTAACATTGATAAACAAGATTTTATCTAATCAAACTCCTACCGTTAACTATCAAGTTTTAAACGGAGATAATTCTACCACTGTTGTTGCTCAATTTATTGACACAGACATAGTAGCAGAAACTGGTGCGTTAACAACTATAACCAGTCTAGTTGAAATTGTAACAGATGCAATAACTGCTGGCAATTCTGATGACATTCCGGCAAGATATATACCTAATTATGTGATCAAAGTCAAAGCAGGCACATATACTGAAGTTTTACCAATAATAGTTCCAGCAGAAACTGCTGTGCTTGGAGAGGAAGTAAGAACAACAATAGTAAAACCAGAAGGCAGTGTTGTTGATATCACTGATAGCTATTATTCTGTAAGAGCGTTTGATCATTTAACTGGAGTTATCGGAGACATTGTCAAAGGTGCCACAGTTACACCTACCAGCGGAAATACTGCTAGTCAAGACATTGCGGCACCGTTTGGCGGCACCCTAGAAGAAACCGCGGTAGAACAGCTTGTACAGGTTATGAAACACCAGACCGATTCCAAGTTGAATACCAAGCACATTTCCTATACCACTGATCCAACTGGATATAATGCTTCTTATCTTATCGGATACGGAGATGCTAGAAAATTAATCAGCGAAAATAAAAAGTTTTTCCAAGAAGAAATTATTTCTTATTTCAGCGATGCCAGCATAACAGGATCAATTACTGGCAGTACGCTAACTGTTACAGCAGTTGCTAGTGGAAGAATCTTTATTGGACAAAATGTCACAGGACAGGGCATCGTCAATGGTACTAGAATCACTGCACAACTGACCGGTACCGCAGGCGGAACAGGAACTTATACTGTTAACCAAAGTCAGACTGTTGGTAGTGTGTCTATTACTACTAATTTAAGATATCAGCATACATTGACCAGAAGAGACATTGGATATATTGTTGATGCAATAGTCTATGATTTAACCTATGGTGGCAACGCCATGACTGTGAAGACAGGGCTGGCATACTACGACGGCGACGACAATACAGAACCACAGGTTGCTGACGTCATCAAAGCTGCAACACTGGCGTCATTGGCTTACCTAAAAACGCTCCTGACTCAGGTAGCAGTTGATACTGATGTTACAGAATTACAAACAGTAATACCTCAGTATAGAGATACTGCTGGTTCAGCTGGTTCAGCCACATTCATTGGTAACAATTTAGATAATTTAATTAGCATAGTAGATGTGGGACCAACAGCAGTAGGAACTACGGTAACGTTGAGTGATCCAGCAGCGACTAACGGAGTAAGCTCAACAACTGCACTGATCAGTGCATACAGCACATTAAATGCAGCAGCAGCAACCATACGTTCAACTACAATATCTTATATTAACACCACTTATCCAACATTAGTCTACGATTCTGCCAAATGTTCCAGAGACATCGGTATAATATTAAAAGCAGTAGGTTACGATTTTCAGCTTAACAGCAACTTCCAAACAGTTATTGCTGCGCTGTCCTATTTGAGACCCACAGCTACAGAAGTTTATACATTGAATCAAAAAACTGTTACTAGAAATGCGATACAATATGCACTAACACTTGCAAACGCAAACGTAGGAGGCAATGCAACAGCTCAGTCTAGAATTACTGCGTTGGCTGTGATCATAGACAATGTAATTTACGGTGCAACCAACGAAGGATCTGTCTGTCAGACCAACGAACGCAATCGTGACTATGCTAGACTTCAGTTAGAAAGAAATCGTAACTTTATCAAAGCTGAAGCCACAGCCTATATTAATAATACATTTACGGCTACTGCTACTAATACTACTGTGACCACAAATATAGTAACTGTTGCTAGCACCAGCTGGTTGAAGAGAAACACTGCTGTCGTATTCAGCGGAACTACATTTGGTGGAATCACTGCCGGCACTGTGTATTATGTACAGAATATTGTAAGTGCGACCACATTTAAGATTGCTACTACTAGAAATGCTACTTCTGCATTAACCTTAACCACAGCGTCTGGAAGCATGACAGTTAAACTTTATTACAGTAGCAGCTTGTGTCAGCGAGACATTGACACATATATCGATGCGTTGAAATATGATCTGCAATGGCCCGGAAATTATAAATCAAGATATGTGGCATTATACTATGCCAACGCTGTTACAGGCTGTGCTGAAGAAAACATGTTCTTGGTACGTAACGGCACCGGCGTTAGAAATATGACTCTGCGAGATCTACAAGGTCAACTAACACCAGCCAATGCATATGGAACTTCAAGAACCACAGCAGGAGCATATGTTTCTCTTGACCCAGGATGGGGCACAGCTGACTTCAACGCTTGGATAATAAGCAGATCATGCTATGTACAAAACGTAGCTACGTTTGGTAATGCAGCAATTGGTCAGAAAATTGACGGCGCATTACACGATGGTGGAAATAAATCCATAGTATCAAACGATTTCACACAGCTAATCAGTGATGGTATCGGCGCATGGATCACTAACAACGGCAGAGCAGAACTTGTTTCTGTGTTCTCATATTATTCACACGTTGGATATCTTGCAGAAAACGGCGGTAAAATCCGTGCTACCAACGGCAACAACTCATACGGCGAATTTGGAGCAGTGGCAGAAGGTATAGATAGTACAGAAACTCCAGTTACCGCAGTGATCAATAATCGATCATTCGAAGCACAAGTGGGCGCAGCCTACGTAAGCGGATCCACAGTATACAATCTAGAATTCAGTCATGCTGGATCTATGTACACTAGCCAAGGTACAACCATAAACATCAACGGTTCTGGATTAAACGCTGCCGTAGTGGCCGACGAACTTCGAGATGGAGCAGTCTATCAAGTAAGACTAACCGACCTAGCAGACTCGTCTGGAGAAAATGATTTTGGCGGAACAGGATTTGTAACTGCGGCTAATACAGCGCAGGCAGGTTCAGCAACAACGTTGACAATAGCTGCCACAGATGGAAATTTAAGCACAGCCTTTCCAGGTATGTTAGTTTATCTCGATGGCGGCACAGCTGTTGGACAGATAGCAAAGATACTGACATATAACAGCGGTAGTAAAATTGCCAAGATTGGCAAACCTTGGTTCGATACATTGACCTGTACGGCTACCACCACAAGTACCAATCTAATCACAGTTAGTAGCACAGCAACGCTGAGAGTTAATCAACTAGTGGCTTTCAGTGGTACTGCACTAGGCGGATTGTCGTTGACTACCACCTATTACGTTATTACAATTAATAGTGGTACTACCTTTACAGTTAGTACAACCCAAGGTGGATCTGCTGTAAGTCTGTCCACTGCTGCTGGAAGCATGACTCTTGATGAACTAGGATGGGATCATGTAGTTCCAGGAACTACTATTGTATCTCCGGATGCGTCTACTACCTATGAAATTACACCTCGTTTAAGTTTCACTGAGCCAGGATATACTGCTGTTGCTGCTACCTTACCGAGCGCATCAGCTTGGGTAGATATCAAATACATAGAAACCAAACAATTTTTCAACAATCTATCACCAACCGGCGGATCAGGAACAGGTGCAAGATTTGACGTTTTGAAAGATGGAAAAGGTTATACAGTAATCCAGTTAAGCGGTGGTACAGGATATACACGACTAAACACACTGACCATAGCCGGCACCAGCCTCGGCGGCGCAACACCTGCAAATGATTTAACGCTGATAATTACCGCAGTAAATTCAACCACAGGTGCTGTACAGGCCTATGAACAAAATGGCGAAGGCCGTGGCGGCAATTTTGTTGCGATATCCAGCACTACTGCTGGCGGCTATTCTATAGATGGAGTTACTTGGTCAACGTCAACACTGCCGTCGGCAACTTGGTCTAGTCTAGCAGGCGGAAGTAGAACCGACCTTACCACTGCTGGGGCTTTTGTTACTGGTCAAGCCTATGAAATTGTCACAGCAGGCAACACCAATTACACGTTAATTGGCTCTACTAACAGCACAGTCGGAACATATTTTGTGGCCACAGGTGCTGGTGTAGGAACAGGTACTGCTAGACTGGTAAAAACACACATAGTAGCTATCTCTTCCGGTGGAACAGCCACAGCTTATTCCAATGACGGCGGAGTTACTTGGACATCCGGCGGGGCTATAAGTTCTTCATCTGCGTGGTCTAGCGTAGCATACGCCGGCGGCCGTTGGGTGGCAGTATCTGATACCAGCGCATCGTTGAGCGTGTTCTCCGTTGACGGAGGAGTGTCTTGGAGCAATGGCGGAGCAATGGCCTCAGCTAACTGGAAGAGCATTGCATACGGAATGGGATTATGGGTAGCAGTGGCTAGTGGCGGTACTGTTGCAGCCAGTTCAGCAGATGGCGGATTAACCTGGACTGCAAGAACATTACCATCTAGTTCCAACTGGAATTCAGTAACTTGGGGCAACGGACGCTGGGTAGCAGTATCTAATACCAGCGGACAAGTAGCCGCATACAGCTTAAATGGAACTACATGGACAGCAGCTTCCCTAGGAGTCACGCAGGGTTGGTATAGAGTAGCATACGGTCAAGGCCTGTTTGTTGCGGTCACAAATGACACAGATGTTAGTATAGTCACTTCAGAAGACGGTATTGTATGGCGCGAAAGAGCTTTATATAGCACAGCTCAGTCTAACAGAGGTATTGCTTTTGGAAACCCAAATAGATCTCCTATGTGGATCACTATATCTAACAGTGCAACAGCCGCCAGCAAAGTAGTAACTGGTGCTAAAACCAAAGCTAGATGTGCAGTTGCAGACGGAAAGATATTTTCAACTGCCATCATAGAACCAGGCTCAGCATATGCAGCTGCACCTACATTAACTATCACTGATCCTAATGTGATCTATCCTGCGCCTTTCACCGTAAGATACGGAAACGGAGCATTGGCTAATCCTACATTCACTAATAGAGGCACAGGATACTCAGCTGCTACAGCCACAGTGTTTGGAGACGGCTACGCTGATTTCTTCCAAAGCGGATCATTCATCGGAGTAAAACGAATTAGTGCGCTTCCGTTAGCAGGTGCTAACATTGAGTTCTCTAGTATTCCTGGACGCTATTTCAAACTGGTACAAACAAACAGTTTTGTAGGTGAATATGATGGTGCATACACAGCATTCTTACAGATAAGTCCAGAAGTATCGTTAAGCGAAGAGCTCACACACGAATCAACAGCCACTCTTAGAATACAATATAGCCAAGCTAGATTAACTGGACACGATTTCTTAAATGTAGGAACCGGAGGATTTGTATCGTCAAATTATCCAGACAATCCGATTTATAATCCGATACAGGCCAACGAAACTGTTGAATCCGGTGGCGGTCGTGTATTCTTTACATCAACGGACCAAGATGGTAATTTCCGTGTTGGTGATTTGTTTACTATTCAACAAAGCACTGGTGTAGCTACATTAAATGCTGACGCATTTAACATCGCAGGATTGAATGAACTGACTCTAGGTGCAGTGGCACTAGGTGGCGGCTCAGCTACTATCCGTGAATTTTCAACAGATCCGTTCTTCACTGAAAATTCAGACGATATTGTGCCTACCCAGAGAGCTATTAAATCTTATATTAGTTCACAGATCGGAGGAGGTGGTGCGTCACTGAACGTAAATACACTGATCGCAGGATCGATACTTATATCGGGCAATACGATAAGTACAACTACTGGAGGTCAGATCAACGTGAGAGCGGTATTAAACTTCCAAAGCGGAATAGAAGGCATTCCACTTTCATTCCAATACTTTTTAACATAATGGAGAAATAAAACATGGCAACAGGAAGATTAGGGGTCGCAGACCTAGCAGCAACTACAGACACCACAGTCTATACGTGTCCTACAGACACTTTTTCAGTAGTAACAGTGTCTTTGTGTAATAGAGGAGCTACTACAGCTACAGTAAGAATTGCTGTGAGTACATCCGCTACACCATCAGCATCAGAGTACATAGAATACGATACAGATCTTCTAGCTAAGGGTGTATTAGAAAGAACAGGTATCGTGATGGATAACAATCAACAAGCAGGCAGCATCGGCGGAAAATATATAGTAGTTAGGTCTAGTCTAACCAGTGTCAATGCTGTGGTAATGGGCATCGAAACATCAACATTATAATAAGGAATTAACATGGGAAGAAGAATATCCGCGGGCGTTGGGGGCTCGTCAAATCTAGGAGCAACAGTAATTGTTGGATCGGAATTATCTCCAACGCAAACCAACGCAAACCTGCTGTTCAGTCCCAATGGAACCGGTAGCGTTTTGTTTGAAGTTCCTAATAATACCACAAGAGGAACATTTAGCAGCACAGGATTAACCGTTGTTGGTACTACTAGTGCTACTGGATTTACAGTGGGAACAGATGGTATTAACACCATCACTGAAAAGATTGCTGTATTAACTTCTGCTACAGGTACTGTAGCACATGATTACTTAACATCACAAATCTTTTGGCATACTGGCATATCCGCAAACTTTACTGCAAACTTTACCAATGTTCCTACTACAGATAATAGAAACGTTAACTTTACACTGGTTTTAGTGCAAGGTGGAACAGGAAGACTTCCTAGTGCAGTTCAAATAAATGGATCAGCAGTTACCTTGAGATGGGCCAATAACCTTACACCAACTCCGTCTGTTAATCTCATAGACATTGCCTCATTCTCATTGTTCAGAGTTGGGGGTGTAAATTATTGTGTAGGAAATCTTGCACCATTCGCATAAGGATAAAAGAATATGCCTTTTAGAAATGCCCTAACCAGTGGTCTGATAGCAGCTAGATTTGGAGGATTACCTCCACCTTCGGTTACCAGCATATCTGGTACCATAAACGTAGACACAACAACAACGGTCACGGTCAACGGAGCTAGATTCTTATCACTGGCAACAGTGTCTGTAAGCGGAGCCGCAACCGGCGGCGTTCCCAGAGCAATGGCCACTACCTATGTTAACAGCACCCAATTGACTTTTTCCACAAATGCCACCGCAGTACCGTTTACTGCCAGTCAATCATTTGATATAATAGTTGCCAACGGTCCGGGAGCTAGCTCAACACTGTCAGCCGCAGGCACAATAGACCCAGATCCCACATGGTCAACAGCCGCTGGATTGGTAGGAACCACTGCTACTATGTCAGCTGCGAGTTATGCTCACACAGCCACAGATCCTACCGGAGTCACGGTATCTTTAGTCAGTGGAGCGATCCCCGCAGGTATGAGCCTGGCCTCCAACGGCACTGTGTCTGGAACCATAAACTGGGCCACACTTAGTGCTGCCTGGCAGCAAGATTTCAGTTATACATTAAGAGCCACAGCCACTGACGGACTAGGTTCAGCAGATAGAGCATTTAGCATACGTGCTACCAACAGTTATTATTATAGACAGGTCTATGCCTTTGGCTATGTGGTTGGTGGATATTCAGCGTCAACACCTTGGTACGCTGCGCACAGAGTCACGGTGTCTAGCGATGCTTATTTCACAATCGGAGATAGGTTAAACAACCGTGCAGGATACGTTGGCGGTGCGTGGAGTGACACAGGACTATGGGTGTACGGAACTGGTGACGGTCTAGGAGCATATTCTGCCTATTCGGGATTTAACATGTTCAGTGAATCCGGATTCAACAACGGAGACATGGGACGCACCAAAGACGACACAGGCGTGATGAGCAATCACGGTGCTTACACAGGTGTTGTGGCCAACTATGTAATTGGTGGTAGCGAAGGTACCAACGTTAGACATAACATGTCAAACAACACCATCTCATATGTTAACGCCAGCGGACTCAGCTCATCCAATTACGGAAACGCTTGGGAAAGCGACTCATACGGTTATGATGCATTTGGTGCTTATCGTATTAGATTTTCCGACGAAGTGACCTCAAGTATGCCCAGCGGTAGACCACCGGGCAGTGATCAAGCACATAGTAAATCGATGGGTACTAAACAAGGTTTTGCGTTTGTCGAAGATGGCGGCAACAGTTCTTATACCTACACTAGACACAATTATGCAGCAGAAACTCTACAGAACAACTGGACCAACAAACCTCAAACCTGCGGAGAAACTAATTTTGTAGAAGGACAAGATTGGGGATACGGCATGGGCTGTTGCGGTTCTGCTTGTCAAAACAACTGGTTCTGGAAACAGAATTATACCAACACTTCGAGTACATGGCTAGGCGGTTCAGATCGCGCTATGTCATCTGGTGACTCGGGATCTCGCAGATCTTAAGGAAAATCATGTACGTAATCTATAAAAAATATCACGAATCAGTAGATCCAAGACACACAGTCATAGACAATTTCGCGGGGTTCACGCTGGTCCAGGTCAGCAACCTCGATTGGATAAACTGGGAACAAGGTCGTCCTAGAATAATTCCGGAAGATGTTGCTCGTTGGTATAATTATTTTGGTCGTCCAGAATTCCGAGGATATCAAGATAGGGACACAGGCGAAATACATGCTTCAAAATATCAGCTTAAAGATCCGTTAAAGATCACAAGACCATATACCGAAGAAGAAGCTGCCGGAGTATTAGAATACATGAAAACAGTGATGCGTGTGCGTGTCGAAGATATTTTTTACCAACGCTATCTAGAGCTTCAAACACACATAAACGCTTTTGAAATGAGCACATGGCCTCAACAACTAAAAGAAGCCGAAGAAGGCCGTGGCATACTCATTGAAGAAATTGCCAAGGCACGGGGAATCACTGTTTCTATTCTAGCAGATAAAATCAAAAGAAGTGCCGCAGAATATCATGCAAACGTTGGAAATCTCCTAGGCCGACAACAAAGACATATTAGAGATATTGACGCTTGCTCTTCTATAGAAGAAGCAGCTGAAATAGCCGACCTTAAATTTGGAATAGCCAAATATCCACAATTTGGTACAAGTAGACATGGTGACTTTGTAGTCAGAATCTAACTTTCAAAAATTTTCCTAACATAAATATCTTGTCTAACAAACAAGATATTTTTTTACGGAGAAACTATGCCCAGTCATATTGTACCTTTAGATAGAATAAAAAGATCACTAGCGCCAGAAGAATTTAACATTGATTATGAAAATCTGTTAGATTTAAAAGTCGTCTCTAAAGAAGATGCCGACATAGTGAAATTTTTATCGTCTGTAATCACCCCTTATTCAACTTTTCAATCTAGATCTTTTGTTATAAACACAGAAGTTACAGATCATAGGAAACTCCAACAAGTTGGTCTAGAAATCAAAGCCAGGGTTCTAGGACTAGCCGACAGTACTTATAAAATTAAAAAAGCCGAAATAGAAGTAAAAAAAATACAAAGAGCACTTGAACTAGAAGAAGATGAGTTAGAAAAAGAGTTAATGGAATTAGAAATTAAAAAGATAAGTTTTGATGTAGCGCAGACTAAATTATTGCAAGAGCAAAGTAATTACGAAATCAATAATTTTTTAGAAATAGCAAAAGAGATAGCCCCAGAAAACACATTAGAAACGATTAAAAGTTACAAGGACAACTGGGAAGAAAAAGAAGAAGAATATTGGATCAAAAGATTTGGTAAACAAGCGATGTATGATGTGTTACTTTCAGGAAAAATTCAGTCTGGAAATCTTGATTCTATCATAGGCATGCCACTAGAAGCACAACAAAAAGTAATTTCGTATGCGTTGTTGCAGACCCAACGTATGGAACAAGGCATTTCTGAACTAGGAGAAGCAGTAAGGCATGTGTTGACAGCATCTCCTAACGATAGGCAACCCTATCAACTGCCGGATATTTCCGGTATAGTTGGAAACTATGGAGGAAGCAGTACATTGTCCACACAACAGTTAGCGACAAATAGGACACAAATTAATGAAAAAATTACCTACAACCCCACCACCGCCAGGTTACATATCAGGTGATTGGGAATTTAGACTTCACCGAGTTGAAATTTGTTATAACTGCGAACACTTTTTCTTAGATGATCAGGAAGACAAATCTGCTGATCGTATATTCTTTAGGACACACTGTGGAGAATGTGCTTGTTCTAGTTACATGATGTCTGCAGATCGACACAGGCAAAGATGTCCGTTAAATAAATGGCCTGTTTGGTCTGATTGGGAAAAAAATCTAAAGGAAAATGATGAAAATATTTAGTATCCCACTGAATCCTAAATTATCTGAACAAGAATTTAAACAATTTTACGATTTTTGTAGCACACATAAAGATTATATCTATGATATATATTTTACCTGCAGAATTCCCCCATTTGTAACTGACGCAATGGGAGACGTGTTTGACAGTAAACAGGCTGTTGAGTTAATTAATAATGCTTTAATTTTACAAACAAATTTAGGAATACCGCTCTCAGCAACATTTAATAATATAGAGGTTCCACCCACACAAGAATTCTTAGAGACGTGGATAAAATATTTCAGACCTTTATATGATCAAGGAATACGAACAGTTACACTGCCACATACTATCTGGATGTTGTCCGGAAGAATACAGAAAGAATATCCGGAATTATTTGTAAAAAATACTATATTAAGAAATGTACAGAGAGCTAACGAATTAGTTAAATTAGTAGAAGCAGGATTTAGTTATATAAATCTTGACAGAGATCTAATGAGAGATCGAGAAAGTTTATTAGAAATCAAGAAAGCCAAAGAATACTGTATAGAAAAGTATGGAAGAGAAATAAAAGTATCTTTATTGGCCAACGAAGGATGTTGGGGTAATTGTTCTGTACAAGATGAACACTTTCAATATAACAATACTAGAGTAGAAGGCAAGCATCCTACTTATTTCATGACACCATTGTCAAAAGTCACGTGCCCATCTTGGGATAGAGACGATCCGGGGCAATCATTAAAGAAAGCAGATTTTCCGCCTTGGAAAACAGATTGGTTAGAATTTGTCAATGAGTTAGGTATAGATGTTTTTAAAATGCATGGTAGAGAACATACACCTAGAATGTTTGAAACTATGAAAATCATAGAAAATTTTGCCAACGATAAAGAAATATTATTTGATGGATTTGAATCATACGTTGACGATATGGCTATAGAAGGATCCCCTATTAACGCATGGCGGAAAAAAATAAAAACATGTAAATTTGATTGCTGGGATTGTAATTATTGTAATCAAGTAGTGATAAGCAAATCTAAAAATAGATTTATAGAAAAAATAAACGAATCTCTTAGAAAGTCTGAAAACTTAGAATCTAAATTAAGTGAAGAAATACTCAAAATAAACGGATTAACATCAAACAAAGTTAAGCACTTGTTGAATAATCTATTAGAAATGCAAGATTCTCGATATTTAGAAGTAGGAGTTTATCAAGGTGCAATTTTTTCTTCGGCACTATATAAGAATGAGCATGCATTTTGTGTAGGTATAGATAATTTCGAAAACGACGGCATTAAGCCAATGAGAGACATGGAAGAATGGGTATCTGTACCGGGACCTACTAAATCTTTACTATATCAAAATATTTCAAAAACAGGAAATAAAAATTTTAAAATCATAGATAAAAGTATAGATGAAGTAAAACAACCCGACTTACCATTCAAGGCATCGATAGTCTTTTATGACGGTGATCATTCTTTAGAAAGTCACGAAATGTTCTTAACAAAAGTAATAGAAGTTTGTGATGATATTTTTATTTTTATAGTAGATGATTGGAATTGGCTTCAAGTCGCTCATGGAACAAAACAATGTATAAGCGGTCTAAACTTAAAAATAATTTTTGAGAAAGAGATTTTCACCACCGGTGAAGATCCAAACGATTATTGGAACGGCTTAGGAATATATGTATTGGAGAAAAAATGAACAGAATTATTAATAACATTATCATCGTAGGAGGAGGTTCAGCAGGATGGATGACTGCCGCTCACCTTAGTAATAATTTACCTCCGGCAGTTAAGATATCAATGGTCGAATCGACAACGATAGGAACCATAGGAGTAGGCGAAGGTACCCAGCCATACACCACAGCATTTTTATTAGAATGCGGTTTACAACCAGAAGATTGGATGTCTCTCGCTGAAGCTACACTTAAATTAGGTGTTGAGTTAACCGGCTGGGCTGACGAACCTGCGTTTGTTGACAACGATTCAGTAGCCACCGCAGTTTTAGGTAGAGATACATTTTTAGCAAAATACGTATTATCTCAAAAGATCACTAAAAAAGAATACAATGATTGGCTACCCGCATACAGATTTGCCAAGGCTAATAAATCTACTAAACTGGATGATCATAAATTAGATTTTAATCTAGGTATGTATGATTTCACTTGGGATGCTGTGCATTTTAGAGCAGATGCACTTATTGAAGCACTTAAAAAGAAATGTAAAAGAAAAATAAAACACTATGATGATGAAATAACAGAAGTGTTTTCTGACGATACTGGAATAACTGGTTTAATGTCTAAAGAAAACGGATTGTTACATGCAGATTTATACATAGACTGTACTGGTTTTAAATCTTTGTTGCTAGAACAGACTTTAAAAGAACCGTTTATATCTTTTGAAGACATATTATTGTGTAATAGAGCAGTTGCCATCCCAACGGAATATAAAAATAAAACAACAGAGATGCATCCCTACACTAAAGCCATTGCAGAACCCTGCGGCTGGCGCTGGACTATTCCTACATTTAATAGAATAGGAAACGGTTATGTATATTGCGATAAATTTATCAGCCCAGAAAACGCTGAATTGTATCTAAGATCTGTTTTAGATGAATGGTCTGCTCCAGCCAATCATATAAAGATGAAAACAGGAACACACAGAAACATCGCAGTAAAAAATGTTTATGCTACTGGGCTAGCGGCAGCGTTTGTAGAACCGTTAGAAGCTACAGGTATTACATTTACTACCAAAGGCATACAAGCATTAACTGAAGTAATTTTGCAAAATGGTGGTGCTTACAACGCCGAATCGGCGTTGATGCTCAGCGACAAATATAATCTTATGGTGAAAGAGATAGTAGATTTTGTACTAGTACATTATTTAATGTCCACTAAGGATGATACTGATTTTTGGAAAGCAGCAAAAATGATACAACCTCCTGCATCTACTAGAACAGCGTTAAATCATTTTATACCACAACCTCCTGATAAAATTGTAAACCCGGGAATTTATAGCATGTTTCACCCAGGGCAGTGGTTTTCGTTGTTGTATTCATTCGGTGCATACGACCAATTTGTCGATGAGTACACCTGTGAAGAGTCGGTTAAAAAATACGGAAAGATGATGTGGGATTCGCACAAATTTAGAATAGATCAATGTTTGGAAGTATTCCCTAATCATGCTGACTATATGGAAAAATGGTATACAGGAAAAGATAGATAATATTATGGATACCTTTAGAATAATTGGATCTTTCGATCAAGATCATTTGGAAAGCTGGATTTTAGAACAAAAAAGAAAATTATCTAGCCCATGGAAAATTGCAGGCCATTCTTTTATAATTTTTCAGAAAGACAATCCACCATACATTTATAAATCTTTAGCGAACGTCCACGTAGACTCTGTAAAAGATTTATTAACAAAATTTCCTGATAGTTTTATGCTGTGTATCGTGTCGGAAGTTTTTATAGCTTATTCCCGGCCTAAAACTGTAGAAAAACTATTTCCTATCGGTGAGCTAAATGGAAACAACGAGCTTATGAATATTCATATAAACAACGATAATGAAGGTTGGGAATTTTCTATCACAGGAAGCATCATGACTAATAGACATTCGTTTTCAACAGAAAAAATATTTTTAAACGAAAAAGATGTGTATCAAACAGATGATAATATAAGATTAGATTTTGTAAACAAGAAAATTATCAGCAAGCTAATTGATTATGATCACGCTTCTTGAAAATAATAAAGAATTTAATTATCAGATTTGGAATAGTGATGTAATAACAAATCATCTCAATGAAATAATTGATGTGGCCTATAATTTTATAGGCGAAGATCATCCCTTAGATTATCAATTAATGCCCTTGATACTGTGATTACCATTTCTTTATTGGGCAAGTAAAAATAGCAAATTTGGTTTTTAATGGCATATAGCAATGGCATTCTTTGCACATGTGTAGATCGCTGTAATTTTCGCAGCTTCTACAAACGTCCAATCTTTGTTTGTGTTCTTCTTCGGAAACTACTAGTTTGTTCTTGATATTTTTAACTAAAGTTTCGGCCTGGCTGCCGAATCTTTCCTGTATCCAATTCATAATTAGTGTGCCTCCTGATATATTTATTTTAAAAAACAGTGATAAATACAAGACTAGAGGAACATTATGAGCTATAATAACAGACCTATCTTTAAAAGCGTTAGGATTCTTACAGAAGATCCTGAAATATTAGATAGAAAAACAGGTCTATCCGGTGAAATTTACGTGGATCCCACACACTATACCTTAAAGGTATTTGACGGTGCTACGCAAGGCGGCATAGAGATCGCCAGATCCGATCTAGCCAATGTTTCAACTACCGCAATCAAATCTAAAGTTACAGAAGCAAATGTAGCCACAGTTAGCTATACAGTCACAATAGCCGGTCCGGTAGCCCCCGATACCGGAAACAAATATAGAATCGATGGTGTTTATAAACCAGCGTTATCCTTGGTTGTGGGTTATACTTATATTTTCAATCAAACAGATTTGACCAATGTTTACTACCCCAACGCTAACGGAACTACCCAAAATAGACACCCTTTAAATTTTTCAGCAGACAATCTCAGCGGAGTACCAGGTGGTGGTACTGCTTACACCACTAATGTAGTTTATAAATTAGATGGAAGCCCTGTTACATATGCTGTGTATAACAGTGTGGCCTTTGTTACCGCAACTTCCAGAACAGTAGAAATACAAGTAACTAGCTCAACTCCTAGTACTTTATATTACTGGTGCTATCAACATCTTGCAATGGGTAATTCTATTGCAACATCCGATCCTGGATCGGGTTCGGGATCAAGTGATAGATTGGTCAACGGAAACCTAGAAGTGGTGCTAGAAGATGACGGCACTATTACAATACCTACCGGTGGAAGGATCGGCAACGTACAAGGACAGGAATCGGCATTTGCATTTAACGGAGTAGATTTATATGCTCCGACCACAGTTGACTATGTGCAATTAAATTACAACAACGAATTTTTCTCCTACGTAGAAAGAAAAGCCGCTAGTAATTTTGGTTATTTTGTAGCGGATCTAGGTGCTGGTAATAATTGGGTGTTGGATGGTGAAACTAAAACTACTTCATTTCCTGCCTTTACATTTCCAGGCACCGACGGCGCAGCTAATCAATACTTACAAACCAACGGTTCTGGAATACTCTCTTGGGTCAGTGTACCCAATGGATTTGCCACGATAGCAGTAGCAGGGCAATCTAATGTGGCAGCCGATTCAGCCACAGACACCTTGACATTAGCTGCCAGCACAGGAATTGCAATCACTACCAATGCCGGAACTGACACAGTAACCATAGCTTCTACGCTTAATACTTTTTCTACTGTTCGTGTAGCTGGTCAAACTGATATAGAAGCAGATGTTGCACAAGACGTTCTTACAATCGTAGGTAACGGAATCAACGTTACTACATCAGCTAACACATTGACCTTAACAACAACCAGCAACGTGACCGCAGCGTTTACAACCATGGCGGTAGCTGGACAGAGCAGTGTTGTTGCAGACGGCGAAGCAGATACAGTGACGTTGGTAGCTGGACCTAATATAACTATATCTACATCTGCTGGAACAGATACTATCACAATTGGAGCAAACGTAGGCGGGTCGTCATCAGTACAGTCTATTACTTTAAACAATCCTATAGTAATCGCAACAACAGCAGCTCATAATCTTGCCAATGGTCAACAGATTACTATCACTGATGTAGTGGGCACTACAGAATTAAATGGTAATAGCTATTTTGCGGACGTTGTATCTTCGACACAGTTTAGATTGTACAGCGACACCGGATTAACCACCACAGTAAACGGTACTGCGGGATTTACAGCATATGTCAGCGGAGGCTCTGTAGCAGGTACAGCAGGTAGCAGTGGCGTAAGTACAGCTAGTCAATATGAATTGTCCTATTACTCTCAGACTGGCAATGTTATAGCAGGAACTACAGGTTTATCTTGGAATGGTAGTAGACTGTCAGTCACCGGTAACATATCAGTGAATGGTGAATCACCTATATACGAAAGTACTAGAAAACGCACACAGTTCTTTGTGGCTGCTGATGACTCTACAATCAGGACTGTGAGTGAAGACGAAAGTATTAAATTTATAGGAAGTGGTGGAATAACAACTGCGTCTGACGCCGAGGGTAATATAACCATCACTGGCAGCGATACAACATTAGCCTTCCAGACTATTGCCGTGGCAGGCCAAACCAGTGTTGTGGCGGATTCTGCAGCAGACACACTTACTTTGGTTGCAGGCACCGGCGTGGCTATCACCACTAATGATTCTACCGATACTATTACGATCACTAACAGTAGTCCAAACGTTGCACAAAATGTATTTTCAACTGTGAATTTCAACGGTACAGATTATATTGCCGACACTACAACAGATACATTAAGAGTCAATGCTGGAAGATTCATCTCGATGACTCATGATGCTGCCAATGATATTGTAGAGTTAGGAGTATCTAACAGTATGAACTGGGCTGATTTATCTAGCATAGGTACTTGGATATATCTAGGCGATGGAATGACCATCGACAAGGTGGCTTTTCAAGCCATTACTAGACTGCACGTAACAAACGTTGGACAGATTTATTATTTCGACACTGACGGACAGTATACTGGAGCTAATCCTACTATATACGCAATATCCGGAACAACCATAGCCTTTAATCTCAACGTCAATGGCCACCCATTTTTAATTCAAAACAGCGGCGGCACAAATTACAACACCGGTCTAGTGCATGTATTTTATGATGGAACTGTAACTACTGGTTCAGCCGCACAAGGAAAGATATATGGTACGCTGTATTGGAAAATACCTGCTAACATATCAGGAACATATCGATATCAATGCTCGGCTCACGCACTAATGCAAGGTAACATTGTAATCAAAGACATATCAACAATATAATTAATTTGTTGTTTTTGTAGATTGTAATCCTATCGGTCTGTAACATTAATTATGTTTTAAATCATACTGTATATCAAACGCCATATTGATTCTAGGTCTCACCGAAGGGTTGGGCTCTACAAAATGTGCGAGATATGAAGGAAACATCAAAAGATCCCCGTCGTTGGGATTATATCTTGCTGATCCAAAATATGGCCAACAGTAATTCATACTTTTATAAAGATAACTCTGAGACATGAATTCGATATATCCTGTATCCATGGCTTGAAAATACAACGTCCCACTTAGATAATTTCCCGAATGTGTGTGTACAGGATTGCCACCATTGATCCCATTGACATTGAACCATGCACTGATTTTAGGATGATCTATGTCATATCTACTTATTTCATCAGTAGGCTGGCCGAACGACTGTGGGCGTATTAGAGTTTGGTCATAAACAGTGTGATAACGAGAAATCACATCCTGTAAAATTTCGTTGATCTCATCAGTGAGCCCTGTCTCGGATAAATGCGGATTACCTCTCCAACAGTTCGGAGAGGTATTTTCTGAAGTAAGGTTTTGAGACTTGTACGCTAATACTTGTCTTGATATTTCTCGGCAAAGAGACACATCTAATACCTGCGTCGCATGCAGTATATTAGTCATTTCTACGGTATTCACATAAATGTTATCTGTTTGATTCACCGTGATCTTTGCAGAGGTTATTTAATTTTTTTCTTAAAAGTGAAATATTTTCTTTGGACCGTTCTAACCCAGTAGGTTCTTTAAAGGTACTAGGGTCTATATGAAGCGTATCAATTTTCTTTACTTCAAAAATTAGTTTATTGATCATTGTGTCAATTTCATTTTTTAGACCTTGGTCGCTAATATTTTTTTGCACTTCTGTGAACTTTTTAAGTTCATTTTGGAAACTCAAACTTTTTTCGATAGACGGAAGCATTTTAAAATCCTCATATAGTATAATTATGTAAAAAAATTATAACCCTAAATAAATGTGGGTAAATAGAGTTTATGCTTTTAGAGAAAAGAAATTTTTTAAACACAACAGAGTTTCAAAATTCGTTTGGTTTTCTTAACGGCGACATGGCATTCCCTTGGTTCTACAGTAAAAACACTGCGTATGGAATGGCCGAAGACAATCATCAATTATGGGATTTTTCCTTTAGCCATGTAGTAGCAGTAGACGGTCGGGGGGATAGTCCTCTTACAGAAAAATCAATGCTACTAGCTGAGAATATTTGCAGAAGTTTTGATCTTGGATCGTTGGAAGTAAAAAGGATACGACTAGGAATGATGACTAAAACTCCGACGAATTTTACTCATAATCCTCATGTAGACTATCCCTTTCCTCATCTCACAGCTTTGTTTTATTTCACTACCTGCAATGGCCCAACAGTATTGTATGATCAAAAATTTCCAAATGATACTTTTTTAAAAACCCAACAGCTGATACATTCTGAAGAAAATAAAGTAGTGATATTTGATGGATTGCAATATCATGCCAGTACTACCCAAACAGATAAAAAACAAAGAATAGTAATGAATGTAAATTTCAAAGTAAAATAATATGTACGCCATTGAATCCAATGATATTGTAAAAACATTTAATTATACCAGTATGATTAGTGCCGAAGATAATCAAACCGTAATGAAAATAATAGAAGAATTAGTTAGAAAGGGTAACTATTTTACCAACAGTCCTAGATATCAAACAAATGTAAACCTATTCAAGTTAGATGAATCAATATGGTTAAAATATCGATTAAGCTTTCTTTTTAGTGTGTTCATGTATCTAGGTCGCGAAGTAAAAGTATCAGAGATGATGGCTTGGAGTTATATGACTAATCTAGATACTGAAGAAAATCGAGACTTGTATTGGCATCATCATAACAATAATCCATATAAGAAAAAAATGAGCGGAATTTTTTATTTGCATATACCCGATGATGTTAAACAATTAGAATATGCAGGAACAGAATTTGCTCCCGACGGAGTTGAGGGACAAAATAAATATTTTGTTAAACCTCAACAATTTAGCTGGGTTGTATTTCCTGGAGATCTTTGGCATAGACCCGGCATCATCCAAAGTAGTAAATACAGATTCATTATTGCAGCAGACATGGAGATTACAGAGTAAAAATGATCAATGACATAATTATTATCGATGACTTTATTTCTGAAACCTATCAAGATAAGATAGCTCAGGACACATTATACAATCCAGATTTTCCTTGGTATTTTGCAGCCAGCATTACTAAAAAAATACCCCTAGACCAAAAAATGGAACACGATTCGCACGGGTTCGGCCATATGTTTTATAAGAAACAAACGGGGTCGATCAGTGCCATAACTAATCTGCTTCTACCCTTGGCGTATCAGGCCTGTGATAAAATAAATTTTAAATTTAATGAGCTATATTGGGGAAGAGTATTTTTAACATTTCCTAACGTACAAGATATTTTTCAAAAAAAATATAATCTACTGCACGTAGATGCTGACATTCCGCATTTAGTCTGTTTGTATTATGTCAATGATGCAGATGGCGACACTGTTATAACTACTAATGCAACATATCCGCAATTCAGTCAAGATGAGGTCAACAGCCTTATTCCTCCAGCCCAGATCACTCACAGGGTCACTCCAAAAAAAGGCCGGGTCGTGCTGTTTGACGGCAAGTTTTATCATGCCAGCACTAATCCCACTAAAGACAGAAGATGTATTGTTAACTTTGATATTATTTGATGCAACTGCCTATATACCTAACATCAATAGATTGGTGTCAAAATCAAAATCATATCACTGAATATATTTTGCAACGGCACGCTTCTTACCCGTATCATATTCATCCCGGTGATGCTAGTTTGCCTTTAGAAGATACTATAACCAACGATTTAGATCATCTGTACACGCTATTTTTAGAACATGCAACTAAATGGCTTGGACCTTTAGAAATAAAAAAAAATAATCGTAGAAAAATTTGGGCTTACGTGAGTCGATCTAATGAATTTTTTCGAGGGGTACACGATCACAGTCACACATGTGAAATCAACGCAGTCTATTATCATAAAATACCCGTATCAACATCTCCAATTGCAAATTGTTTAGGCATATACAATTCAAATAAAGAACTGAGATTTTGGTACAAACCCAAAGAAGGCGATTTAATAATTTATCCAGGCTGGTTAAAACACGAACCCATCCCGCCAGATACCGACGAATATCGAATAGCACTTAATATGGAAATTCAGTGTCAATTAATTTGGCCAAGAAATTTAGAGAATTTCTTATGAATATGTTGCCTGGAAATATCCATCCTATTTTTTCTACTCCGATCCTTACAAATAATATAAGAAGACCACTTGCCAGCGAAGAGATGCTTACTTGTAAAAACGGAGATTACTATGACGATAATGCATCGTCAGCGGAAACTCCTACCCATATAGCATACACCAAATCTAACAATGTCTTAGAAAATCCTGCACTTACAGATATTAAGAAGTTTATCTTTGATAATATCAATCAATATTTGTTTGACTTATTAAAGATAAACGATCGTATAAACTTTTATGTTTCTAGATCTTGGTTTGTAGAATCAAACAAAGGTGATTTTAGCCGGCGACATAGTCATCCAAACAGTGTGTTGTCCGGAGTTTTTTATTTTAAAGCACCTGCTAACTGCGGTAATTTGATATTGTACGATAATAGAGCATCATTATTTGGATCATTGCATTTCAGCTACGGAGAATCATCGCCAGCTAATAGTACATTAATTAGCATACCGCCTGCCGAAGGAAATTTAATTTTATTTCCTTCAAACATGATGCACGAAGTAGGAATCAATTTATCAAATGAGACAAGATATTCATTATCGTTTGATGTATGGTTTACTGGACAAATTGGCCATAGTACGTCTATGACTATTTTAAGTGTTTAAAATTTAATAATTTTTTATAACTTTCTAGTTAAATTAAATATTTTAATGTCAAGAAATTTAGAAAATTTCTTATAAATATGTTGGGAGACTATTATGACTACTAGAAAATACCTTATGCCAATGGCTAAAAATAGCACAACTGGTCAAACTGTTAAAGTACAAGACATGGACGGATTGAAATATACTTCAGATCAACAGCTTTTTTGCCAGCAGCGAGCTGAACAACTAGCTGAAAACATGACACAACGCACTGGTGATTCTTGGCTCCCTATAATAAAAGAATACATTCCTTCAACACGGAAATCATAATTTCAATTCCACACTGATTTCTCCATAGTACTTGTACTGATAAATATATGGCACTATAATTATAGTGCTTTTTTAAAGGAGAAAAGATGGACTTCATCACAAACGTTCTGTTAAAGAACATATCATACTTATGGATGATATTCTTCATTATGATCACTGCCGGACTAGCAAAAGAGTATCAACTCTTCGCCCCGGCATTTGCCTATGTAAGAAACACATTCAGAAGTAACAAGTTTGTAGTAGTTCTCCTAAGCGCAATTGGAGGTATTCTTCCAATTGAAGGTCGAGTCACTGTGTCAGCAGGTTTGCTGGATACAGTAGCACCAAAAGATGGACCAGGCCGTGAGAAGTTGGGCATTGTTGATTACTTGAGTACGCATCACTATTATTTGTGGTCGCCGCTTGAGAAAACAGTAATCCTGCCAATTGCGGCATTTGGTTTAACTTATGGTGCTTGGCTCGGCCTAATTGCGCCCTTGTTGATTGTTACTATTGCGTTTATAACTTGGTACATTTGGAGCCAGGTTAATGACGACGAAATAATAATCACACCGGGAAACTTTAAACTATCATCAGTCTTACGAAACGTTGTTCCAATGTTTGCGGCCATTGGCCTTTACATTTACAACGATGCATGGATGGTTGGTTGTTTTGGTTTCTTAACCCTGTATTACATCGTCATCAGTCAGCAATGGAGTCCTAAAAAACTTCTTGGCTATGTTCGCTGGGATGTGTTAGCATGGGTTGGTGCAGTTATCATGTTAGGTAACTACATGAAAACTTATGATGCCGCATGGCAAACAATGTTAAAGACCAGTGTGCTCGATCCGCATACTTTCGTTGGCATGTTAATCATCAGCGTCATAGGTCTCATAGCTAGCTTTTTAATGGGTAGTTCAGGTAAGTTTATTGCGATTGCTGTATTAATGTCTCAGGTCTTTGGAGTTGAGTATTTCTTATGGTTCTTTGCTATTGACTTTGCTGGTTACTTGTTAAGTCCCACTCACAAATGTGTTGTAATCGGTAACCGTTATTTTGGAACACCGTTCGGCACCTATTACAAGGCTTTGGGCGCATGGGGATTGTTATTGTTAGCAACTTCTGCTATAATAACATTTTTACTGTAAGGTAAAAATAAAAGGGTCGGCAGAGAGTCGACCCTTCATCATACAAAAGGAAAATTATGAAAAAAGTATTAGCAATTTTGGCAGTAGCATTTGCCGGCACAGCCTTCGCAGGCGGGTATGCAGGAGTCGAGTATGAAGACCAAAATGGTCGTAACGGCACTAGTGACAGTGTGGGTACAGCAGTTATTGTAGGGTATAAAGACGGCGCAACAGCTTACTCTGGTAAAGTGTCATCTAGCAAAGCTAGTTTAGACTCTGGTAATATCAGCAATCAATACGAAGCTCGTGTCAAACACAAGTATTCGGTGATGAATGTTAACCCTTACCTAGGACTGCGTATTGGTGAGAAAGTTAGTTCAACCAGTCACTTTGCTTACTATGCCGTGGATACTGGAGTCGTATTACCAGTTGCAAAAGCATTTGAAGTAGACGTTAGCTATCGTTATCGCAATGCGTTTGAAACCAGTAACAGCTTTCAAACCAACCGTGTTGGCATCGAAGGTATCTACAAAGTTACCAAAAACGACAGTGTAGGTTTGCGTTTTGCACGTAGTTATGGTGATTCCGAAACAAACTCAATTCGTTTGAATCTAACTCACAATTTCTAATCCACTACGCTTGATGAAAGGCTACTTCGGTAGCCTTTCTAACCCCATAATGGTTTCAATTTTAGTTCTAATAACAGTGTTATTTAATGTGGTGCGTAGTCCGGAATGCAGTTGTTTTGGAAGATGATCTAGATTAGCCCAAGCAACAGTGGAAGCACTCTGTGTTAAAAACTCTTGATCGACCACACAGACGTATGTGCCGTATTCAAAACCACGATCTTCACTGAGATACAGTTCAATAGGAACTATACGACCATGTTCATATTGATTTAATAATTCGTCCGCATCTTCTAAGAGACTGTTATTGCGCTGAAATGTAGGCACAGTCCAACGTTCTGTATCTAGGATCAGCAGTATACGACCTGTGGTTTTAGCTAAAAATAGTAGTCCGGCACGCTGTTGCATGCCAGTACTTATCCGCCGGCGAGCTTGAAGTTCCATTCTCCTGGCAAGTACTCGCCTTCAAAGGCCTTGATCCATTGTGTGCCATCCCACTTATATTTGATACCTGTGCGTATATTTTGAATATAAAACGGAGCAAAATCTTCACCTAGAGCATCTGCTGCCTCTGCAGTATTTTGATCTGGATCCCATATTGTTGTCCACTTACCTCCAGTCCATTCTACGACAGAGTTGGCTTTGATGACTGGATCTGTGCCATCTTGATTTTCCCATGATGAATCATTGTTGCTGGGCTCTCTCCAAGCCTGCGGTCCACGATAAGGCACACTGGTACTGTCTGCCGGATTAGAAGGTAGATTGATATAACCGCCACGATTTACGCTGTTGTTGACATCATCTAACATCAAGAATCGCAGTCCTATGGGGATGGCTGCATGTGACCCGTAGACCTCTAACGGATTATACTTGTAAGGATCGATAATAGCATCTATCGTGCCACCAGCAGTTACTCCGGGCACAGTGCTGGCTATGTCATCATTGCCCGGATATGTATCCGTATCCAAGGACACTATTAGTATACTAGGTTCTATTGGGTTAATTACAAATGTTCCTACTATTTCAAATCCGTTGGCCTTTTTAAACACAACTTCACTGCCTGGAACATAACCGCCTTGTGCATTCAATATTATATTCCAATCGATTGGCTCACCGTTTTTTACTTCTTTTTCGCTGAGTCCTAGTGATGTCACTGCCTCTATGGGATTGACCAATGTTAGGTCGTATTGATTGTCGTTGGGGTTGCCGGTATTTGATTTAAACAGTAAAACTCTATATCTGCCGAATGGTTGGCCGGTTAAGCTAACATTAGGAGCACTGTTGTTATAAATTAAATCTTCGAGATTAATCACATCTCCTTGCTCGGTCAACACGTTGGCCACAATGCTTTGCACTATACCTAATTTTTTAACTTTGGCCGGCGGCGATATAAACACAGGCATTTCGAAGTCCATGCTACAGATATCTATGTCCGAATCTGCACCTTGTGGTATAGTCCTGCTTGAAAAATTAGTGCCGGTTAGATACATGGCGCTAAGGCTGGTCCAGTCTACGTAGTTGTCTGTGGTTTGGAGTTCCAGACTGGGATTAAACAACACCAGTATTTGTTCAAGTAACTGTAGTTTTTGATCTGTGTTAGAAGTCCACAGATCTGCCTTCATGGTCAATTTAAATGGTGTAGGCATCAATCGTTCTACGGTATAGCTGCCGCCTTGCGTACCGGTGTACTCTCTAGTACCGTTGGCATCTGTGAATCTGCGCTCTCGGATATTTATCTTTGAAACAAATGTAGGGTCGCTGAGTCTACTGGTATCCATTTCAAGACCTGTGATATAACAGGCTATCCTAGGCACAGTGGGCATTTTATTTTCTGAATTGTCTTTGATGATGCTGGCTACTTGCCTAGTTAGGTCTCCGTACATAACAGGAATCTGTCGTTGGTCACCGTCACCTGCTTGATACTTAAATCCAATAAACACACGCATGAACTGTGTGACATATCGTCTTATCTGTCCGTCATAGTGAAAATCCATTATAGGTCTGCCTCGGGTCTAAGAGCCTTGCTGAGACTCTGTTTTTCTTTGACTGTGTGACCGTCAATGGTACTCACAGTAGAGTTATTAATGAATGTAGATTTTTGTGTAAGGCGTACATCTTTGCCTGCAAACGGTTCACCGACAGCAACGTCACTAGCACCAAGGTTGCTCGTGGTCATCCTCACATTATCCTCAAATTTACGCCACCTTAATCCATCAAATCTAAACAGTCTATTGGGTAGATAATCTGTACGCAGCGCAAACTGTCCATTAACCGGGTTGCTTGGGAATGAAATGCCTGCGGTAAACGGAGCTCCGTTAGGAGGTACACCGTCTTTGGTTAGATAACCTTCATAGCCATCTCCATCTGCCGGCAATATTACACTACTGGCAGTCTGCCCAACATACACGGCATTGCCATCTGTGTCGTATAAAAGATTACCTGCTTCGTCAGTGGCCTGTGTCTGTGCATCCACTGTCACAGATCCTGCATCCACTGTAGCTAGTTCTGTGGTGCCGTCCTCTGCTCTCTGTAGTGTATAATACTTGCTGGTGTCGTAGCCGCTGCGCGGTACATCTGCTTCTGCTTGATCTAACACCGCAGCAGTGATCTGCATTTCTTTTTCATAGGTGCTGACAACATCTCGTAATGTGTCAGCTAACGCAAAATATGTGTTGTTAGGAGGAGCAATGCCTGTGACTTCACGTATGACTTGATATTTTTTACCGTTGGTGGCTAATACTACTTCGCCTGGATAATAAGTAATGTCTGCATTATAGGTGCCTCGATAAGATTCGCTGTCGGCAATGTCATCTAGAATCTGTTTAAATTCTTGACTATCTACCAATGGCTTGCACTTGGCACGATATAAGTGTGGGTACCACGTGACTGAAAATCCTTCGGCTGCCCTGCTGACTTCTTCTATCACAAAGAAACGTTTCAAGGCAAATGTGAGATCATTTAAAGCATATTCATCTTTAAGGTGTGGCAGTTCTATCACATCACCTGCTATGATTTTACGACCTAGTTTTTCCACAGTGTCAGTGATATGGAAGGTGATAAAGATTGTGTCATTTTGTAGAAATAGTCCAAACTGGCTGAGGTTAAAATCAATATCAGATATATTATAGACACCGCGCATGACATAAACATCGGGATCGTACTTGCGATCTCTGTTTTCCAAAAACAACAGATCCTGTATGTTTGCCACATTATCAGTAGTGTAGTTAGGAGTACTAGGAGTATCGCCTTGAGTTGCAGCTCCCGGTCCGATGTATCTGTGAACCAGTACATCTGTTCCGCCAACCTGGAACATTTCCCAAGCGGATCTATCGATAAAGCGGAAATCGTTGCCCTTTTCGGGACGGTATAAACTGAGTCTTGGCATAGTCATATATTTACCGCTACGATAAATACTCGTATGAGCACATCAGATCAAGCCAAAAACTCTGTTTACAACTACTGCAAAGCCATGCTAGGCGATGGCATGGTAGATGTAGAATTAGATCCCATACACTACGACACAGCACTTAATCGTGCTCTAGCAACGTTCCGTCAGCGCAGCGATAACGCTGTAGAGGAAAGCTATGTGTTTATAACGTTGACAGAGAGCAACAACGAATACATTCTCCCCAAAGAAATTCAACAGGTACGTCAAATTTTTAGACGCAGCGTTGGTTCTAGAACCGGTAACGGCACCGGCGGCACAGTATTTGAACCATTTAATTTGGCCTATGCCAACACCTATCTGTTAAGCAGTACCAACATGGGAGGACTACTAACCTATGAACTGTTTAGTCAATATCAGGAATTGGTTGGAAAAATGTTTGGTTCTTTTATTAATTTTACCTATCATCCTCAGAGTCGCAAGTTGATAATTCATCAACGTCCTCGTGGTGAGGAAAGCATAATGCTACAGGTCTACAATACCAAGCCTGACTTTTCTATCATAGATGATGTATACTCAGGGCAATGGATCAAAGACTATAGTTTGGCTAACTGTAAGATGATGCTGGGACAGGCACGAAGCAAGTTTGGACAAATAGCAGGTCCACAAGGCGGCACACAGCTCAACGGCACAGCATTGATCACAGAAGCTCAAGCTGAGATGGAAAAACTCATAGATGATTTAATGAAATTGGTTCCCGGCGGCAGCGGCTATACCTGGATAACTGGTTGACCTTATAACTAATCTATATTATAATTGTTCTAAAGGGGACAATTTATGATCATAGGTGTATGCGGTTTTATAGGCTCGGGTAAAGACACTGTGGCCGACTATCTAGTTAATTTTCACGAATTTCGCAGAGAAAGTTTTGCGTCAACACTCAAAGACGCTGTGGCCAGTGTGTTTGGTTGGGATCGAACCATGTTGGAAGGACGTACAGCACAGGCTCGAGAATGGCGGGAACAGGTAGATCCTTGGTGGGCAGAGCGATTAGATATGCCCACACTAACTCCTAGATGGGTTCTACAATACTGGGGCACAGAAGTCTGTCGTAGATCGTTCCATGATGATATATGGATCGCTTCATTGGAAAACAAACTACGCACCAGCAAAGACCATATAGTTATTTCAGACTGCCGTTTCCCCAACGAGATTAAATCAATTAAAGACGCAGGCGGACAGATTGTTTGGGTGCAGCGTGGTGAGTTGCCCGAATGGTATGCAGATGCTATCAGCGCCAATCAGGGCAACAACGTAGGCCTTAATGCTATGAAGATGCGAAAAATACATGCATCAGAGTGGGCATGGTTAGGCAGTGAGTTTGACAGCACTATCAATAACAACGGTTCTATTGATGAGCTCTATGAACAAAGTGCAAATCTAGTAGTCAGCCACCAGATCTCCTTGCCTCCAAGTGATGCCCTCTTTGCCTAGGATAGAAGCACAGTTCAAGCACACGGTTTTGAGATTGTTGGGCCTGCAGTTGTTGAGATTTTCATCTATGTGGAACACACGAAACACCTCTGCGTGTTGGGATCGATAACCGCATTTTTCACATACAGTCTTGGGTTTGTATCCTGAACGTTGCCAACGAGGAACATGGGCACCTGCCCCGTGTGACAAACAAATCTCACACAGTGTTCTATAATAGGTTCGATTATCTTTGTAGTAATTAATGGCTCTAGGGCGCTGTGCGCAGGCCTTACAGAGTGGTCGCATATGGTATTTACCCTTTTCTGCCCCTTTTGTTATGTGCCTAACTCGCTGTTTTTGGAATAGAATGCTAAATATTATGAGCAACTATTACCAGGAGAATAGGCGATATGGCACTAACATCACCAGGCGTACAAGTTACGGTAATCGACGAG
>Ga0114975_10000228_pt1 | contig 42430 bp, 40 predicted proteins | sample S_130626_EF_Meta_FD_87031 | JGI IMG/M metagenome (GOLD analysis project Ga0114975, IMG submission 87031) | Freshwater microbial communities from Lake Simoncouche, Canada to study carbon cycling - S_130626_EF_MetaG | ecosystem: Environmental > Aquatic > Freshwater > Lake | place: Lake...
CTTTATCGCGGGGTGGAGCAGTCTGGTAGCTCGTCAGGCTCATAACCTGAAGGTCCTTGGTTCAAATCCAAGCCCCGCAACCAATTAAGCCAATTTTAATTATTTTTAATCTTAACAACTTTGCTCTCATCCACAGAAACAAATGAACTTTTATCAAATTTGCTTTGCTCTATATAAACATGATCAACAATTGCAGTATTAGACTGATAAGTTTTTACAATCTTAGTAAGCAACTCTTTAACCTCTAATACTTTATTATGATCTAATAAAATTTTTAAAGTATTTAAATCAATCTCAAGCTTATTAAAGGGAATGAAGGGATCTTGTGCTTTTTGAATTTTAGGATGTTGAGTTTTTTGAGGATTATCACCTAATAATAGTTCTTCATATAGTTTCTCACCTGGTCGAAGTCCAATAATTTTAATTTCAATATCTCCCTCTTTATTATTTTCGTCTTTTACGGTTAGACCTGAAAGTTTTACAATTCGATAAATTAAATCTTTAATTTTTACACTCTCTCCCATATCAAGAACAAATACATCGCAATCCTCACTCATGGCTCCAGCTTGAATTACAAGTTGCGAAGCCTCCGTAAGGGTCATAAAATAACGAGTGACATCAGGATGCGTTAAGGTAATAGGTCCGCCATCTTTTATTTGTTTTTTAAATTTTGGAATAACAGAGCCTGAGGATTCGAGAACATTACCAAAACGAACGATTGACATTTTAGTTTTATTATTTTTAGCACTTTGATAAAGTCCTTGAACACAAAGTTCAGCAAGTCGTTTAGATGCTCCCATAATATTTGTTGGTCTCACCGCTTTATCACTTGATATGAGTACAAAAGTTTCAACTGATTGAGATAGTGCTGCTTTTGCAACATCTAAAGTTGCAAACACATTATTTTTAATACTTTCTGAAATATTTTCCTCAACTAAGGGCACATGTTTATAAGCTGCAGCATGATAAACGGCGTCGACTTTAAAAGTTTTAAATATTTCATTTACTTTAGTTTGATCTTGGACATTAACAAGTAGTGGAATAATTTTTAAATTTTCATTTGCAATCTTTAACTCTTCATAAATTTTATAAAGAGCAAATTCATTTAGTTCTAAAAGCAATAATTTTTGAGGATTTTTTTTTGTAATTTGACGCGCTAATTCAGAGCCAATGGAACCACCTGCTCCTGTTACTAATACAACTTTTGAGGTTATGTTTTTGCTTAATAATTGAGGATTTGGTAAAACCTGATCACGGTTTAAAATATCATCCACATCTAAATCTTTAATATCAGATAAACTTACTCTACCTTGAATAATATCTGCAACCGTTGGCAAAGTTTGCACTTGCAATTGGTAATTACTTAAATTCTTTAAGATCTCATTTCGTCTAGATCTAGAGATAGATGGGAGTGCAAGTAAAATTAATTGCACTTCTTTTGATTTTATTAAATCAGTAATTTTTAAAGATGGGTAAATCTCTTGGCCTTGCAAAACCTGACCATGAAGTCGGTCATCATCATCTAAAAAACCAACTACCTTTAATTCATTACTATTTGCTAAGTCAGATGCTAACTGTCGACCAGCGCTGCCGGCTCCATAAACTAATGCTTTTTTTAAAAATTGAGATTTTTCTTTAAAAAGATAATTGCCACTAAATATATATTTTACAAATAATCTTGAACTTACAATTGCAAAAAATAATAACATGGGCTGAAGAATCCCAATGGATCTTGGAATACCTGCAACTCCATAAACTCCAAAAACTGAAAAGTATAAAAATCCATAAACTAATAAAGAAATGGATACTGAAAACATTATGCTTAAACCTGAATACCTAAAAATAGTCCGATATAATCCAAGTAACCAAAAGATAGGTAGTGCCAAAGCAACTGATACGATCACAGCCGTTAAGGCTACCCCTTGGATTGAAATAAACTGATCTAAGCGAAGATAAAATGCAAACCAAGTAGATAAAACGCACAAACTTAAATCAACAATTATAGCAACAATCTGTTTTGCAAAACGGGGAAGATTTAAAATACTTTTTGCAGCTGAATGAATTTTAACTAACATAATGATAATAAAATAATTTTATTTTAACTTTTAAATCTTTAAAATTAAAGAAAATTAGAACGAAATATTCTTTCTATTTTTACTATAAATAGAATGAAGATAAAATCCTACAGGCAAAATATAAACTATCATCAACCAATTATGAAAAAAGTTGCCATTGGTGGTTAACGGCCAAACAGTAATTAATATTCCAGCTAACAAACAAACCTGATAATCAGTTAAATACCTCTTTTGTCTTAAGATCATACTTTTAAACTGTCTATAAGCACAATACAAAACATAAGCAAAAGCACTAAATAAAAAGCTAAATCCAATAATTCCGGTCTCCGCTAATAATTGCACATAAAAATTATGAGGATGAATATCACAAGAATGAATGCCCTCTGCATATTTTTCATTTTTGCATATCACTCTAAACATTTTCGGTCCATGGCCGAAAGTAGGTTTATCTAAAAACATATTATAGGCAGTTTTAATGAGGCTATCGTGAGCTTGTGTAAAGATAGTTTTTGTTATGGTGCTTGCAGGATCAGATACCATACGGTTTTTTACTTGATTAAAACTTGAAATAAAAATTATCACAACAATTACAAAGCCAACTGATAATACTAATCTTAATTTTACATAATCTTTCATAAAAATAGCGATAAATGCAAATGATAAACAAAAGAGAAAAAAAGCAGCCCTTTCGCCAGAAATTAAAACTAAACTACATATCAACAGAAAAAATAAAGTCATAAAATATGTTTCTAATTTCTTTTTCTCTTTCGCTATAAATAAAGCAAATAATAAAGGAAATAATCTTGATAAATAAGATCCCATAATCAATTCATCATCAAAAAAAGATGAGATTCGATCTCCCGCCTTAGAAAGTCCTACAATATTAGTACCTGTAAAAAACTGAATATAACCATCAACTATCAAGGCCAAAAAACTAATCACTAACATATAATAAAAATAATTTAATATTTTTTTATCTTGTTCAAGTAAATACCAAATAAGACAACTCAACAGCCCAATTCTAAAATAAAATAATGAGCTTTCAAAACTAAGCATCATATCTTTTGCTACAAAAGTACTAACTAAAATACAGTAGGTGCAAAAAATAAAAAAAATAATTAAAGGTTTTTTTGTAAAATAAAAAAACAACTTCTCCTTAAAAATATAAATCAAAAATATAAGAGATGATAAACTAACAATCAAATCTGGAAAAAAAGGACCCCAAATTAACAAAGGAATTATTAAACTAACTATAAATGCAACATAAATCATTTTTTAAAAATCAAAAATATTGTCAGTACAATGTAATAAAAATAATTAAATATATTTATTTGTTTAATCATCTCTAAATCTGTTTTCGCAAGTAAAGTAGGATTTTTCATAGTAATGCCCTTTATTTGCGCAAGTCCGGTTATACCAGGTCTTATTTTAAATACTCCTCTTTTTTTTCGCTCCTTTATTAATTTCTCCTGATTAAATAAACAAGGTCTTGGACCGACTAAACTCATCTCACCTCTTAAAACATTCCATAATTGAGGAATTTCATCTAATTTTGTTTTTCTTAAAAAACTATTAAAAAGACTTAGCTTTAAATTTTTGACTAAGTGAGTTGCGGCTGATTTTGTAGCTAGTGGCATGGTCCTAAATTTAATTAATATAAAGGGCTTTTGATGAATACCAACTCGAATCTGTTTAAACAAAGGGGAACTATTATCAAATAAACCGACGATCAATAACAAAATGATTAAGGGTGATAAAATAAAAATACCAAATAAAGAAAATAAAAAATCAAGTAAACGAATCATTTGTCTTTAACCATTTTTCTAATTCCCTCTTCAACACTAACAGGCGGCGTCCAGTTTAAAATTTCTGTAACATAGCTATTATCTATTTGTAAAGATCCTATTAGTCGATTTATTTGACTTTGTCTCATTAGAATAAAGCCGAAAAATTTCAACAAAACTCTTGGTAACCAAAATAATCTAACTGATCGATTCATCTCTGATGCAATGATATTTATCAGCTCTGAAGTAGACAAATCTTCTCCATCAGAAACTAAGAAAGTTTTACCTGCTGCTTTAGGGTGCTCAATACACCGTTCTAATACATCTACTAAATTATCAATTCCAATTAAAGAACGTTTATTTTTTATATCTGCAAAAGGTAAGGGAATTTTAGAATTAATGAGTTTTATTAAAAGCTTTAAATTACCTTTTACGCCTTTACCATAAACTAATGGCAGACGTACTATAACAATTTCTAAGTTTGTTTTTGAAGCAATTTCCCAAAGTGCCTGTTCCGCTTCAAATTTAGATATTGCATAATTATCCTGGGGATTGGGCATATCATCATTTGTAAATATTTTAGGATCATCAAAGTTACCCGTGCTATCACCATTAACTTTTACTGAACTTAAAAATATTAATCTTTTAACTTTAGCTTTAACTGCTTGCTCTGCTAAATTTTTTGTGCCTTCTCTATTGATTGCACAATAAATATCTAATTCATCTTTTTTATTTATTACGTGCACTTTACCCGCGCAATGAATAACGCAATCTACTCCTTCTAAGGCTTGATCCCAATTTGTTTTTGCATCAATATTGCCTGCTGAAATATATTTAGTATCGTAATTAATTAATGCAGTATTCAAATTTCTAGCAGTTCCTTTTACGGAGTAGTTGAGTTTAGTAAGATTTTTATAAAGATTATGTCCAATAAAACCATTTGCTCCTGTCACTAAAATTTTTCTCATATATTAGGTTTTTTTAAAAACTGTAGAACACGATTAATAATTTTATGAATAAAAAAACTTATCCAATTAACATATAAGTTATGACTTTTAAGAGCGTGCAAAACCTCTTTATTTTGCATTACGATATTCTTAAAACTTTTATTAGTAGTTCCACCTAAGCGCATTTTAATCCATAATTCTGGTATATAGCGAGAATTAATTTTTTGTACTTCAAGAAAACGCATCATCAACTCAACATCTGAAGCGATACGATAGTGAGGATTAAAATTACCAAAACGCTGGTATACAGAACGGCGAACAAAAAATGTTGGATGAGGTGGACACCACCCTTTTGAAAATAAACTTGATACAAATTTACTTGATCTCCAATAGCGAATATTTTTAGAGATATCAAATGGATCGACATAAACTAAATCTGCATAGCATGAATCAAGATACAAATTGTCTTTAAATATACTTGCAACTCCTGATAATACATTATTACTTGCATAAAAATCATCTGAATTTAGAAAACCAATAATATCTCCTGTGGCTACCTTAATTCCTTTATTCATCGCATCATAAATACCTTTATCGGGCTCGCTTATTAAAAATTTAAATTGTTCACGTTTAGATTCTAACAATGATAATGTTCCATCAGTACTTGCTCCATCAATAATAATATGCTCAATATCATCATGTTTTTGATACTGAACTGAATCTAAGCAGTGATTAATAACTGAAGCACTATTTAAGGTTACAGTGATAATTGAAATTTTCATTTAGAACTGAAAATATATGAATTGATTTATTGATCTAAAAAAGATCAAAACTGTTGAAAAAATAATTGCTATTAAAATAATATCAAGTGAAATAGTCATAAATTTCCTATAATTTATTTTAGGTAAAATTTTTTCTTACTATTGTCCAATTATTAAGCACAAGCATGTCCATTTTGGTACGCAAAAAAGTTTCTAATGCTTCTTCGGGTTTACAAACAATTGGTTCATTTTCATTAAATGAAGTATTTAAAACCATAGGAATGCCTGTTAAATTTTTAAATTCTTTTATTAATGCATAATATCTCGGGTTAGTAGTTGCATATACCGATTGTAATCGCCCAGATCCATCAATGTGCGTGACTGCAGGAATTTTTGATCTTTTATCTTTAATAATTTGATAAACTTGCATCATAAATGGAACATCATCATTCTGCTCAAACCACTCGGACACTGCTTCGCTAAGAATAGAGGGGGCAAAAGGTCTAAAAGACTCACGTCGCTTTATTTTGAGGTTTAAAATATCCTTCATATCAGATCGACGTGGATCACATATAATACTACGATTGCCCAAAGCTCGTGGTCCCCACTCCATTCTTCCTTGAAACCAACCAACAACTTTACCTTTTGCTATCTCAGCCGCTACTAATTTTGTAAGTTCTGAGATTTTAGGAATATAATCTATCTTACAATTTTCTTTTTCTATTCTATCTTTTTGTAATTTTAGTAAATTACTAATATAGTCATTTGTAAATGAAGGCCCCCAATAAGCGTGACTATGTGTTGCAACTCTCTTTTTTGCTTGTTCACCACCAACTTTATGCCAAGTCATTAAAGCAGCTCCAATTGCACCACCTGCGTCACCTGCTGCAGCTTGGACATAGATTTTTTTAAAGGGAGTTTTTAGAAGTATTTTTCCATTTGCAACTGAATTCATTGCACAACCTCCGGCAATTGCTAGATTGTTAATTTTATATGTTTTATGCAAATTATTTAATAAGTGAAAAAATGCCTCTTCATACATAGCTTGCGCAGAATGAGCGATATCTTTATGTTTTTGAGTTAAAATCTGATCTTTTGTCCGTGCACACCCAAAAGTTGCTCAAGTTTTGATGAAAATAAAGTTCCGACATTTGGTGAACCTTCTTCCCAATTATAACTAATTTTTTCTCTATGATGTCGAAAGTAGTCTAGATTTAATTCAAAAGTTCCATTGGATTTTATTTTCACTATTTTGCGCATCTGCTCAATATAAATTGGTTTTCCATAAGGTGCCAAACCCATTACTTTGTATTCGTCACCATAATTATGAAAACCTAAAAACTGCGTTAACGCTTGATAAAAAATACCTAAAGAATGAGGAAAATAAATATGATTCTTTACATTAATTTTAATTCCTTTACCTACACCCCACGCTGAACTTGCAAAATCGCCAAAACCATCAATGGAGACTGCAACCGCTTCATGAAAAGGAGATGCGTGAAAAGCAGATGAAAGATGTGCAGAATGATGTTCAATTGAATGCACTGATCCTTTAAATTCAGAATCTGGAAACTCTTTTAAAAGATAATCTTTAATACCTAAGCGCTTACGTTTGTTTTGAAAACGTTCTTGTAACATCTTGAAACTAGGAGAATTACTAAGCACAAATATGATTTTCTTAAAAATATTTACTTTGAGGTTCTGATTTATTGCTACATGTTGCACTTTATCCAAGCTAATTCCCGCCTCTGTTAAACACCATTTAATAGACTCGGAAGGAAAACCAGCCCAATGTTTAATACGTCTAAATCGTTCTTCTTCAGCTGCCGAAATTAAAACTCCATCATTTAAAATACAAGCTGAAGAATCTCCATGAAAAGCGTTGATACCCAAAATATAATTCATATCATGAATTTTTTAAAATTTTACTATTTTTTTTAGATGTAAAAAAAGTTGCGCGACAAAAATTTACAACATTTTTGGTAAATGAATCCCAAGAATATAATTTAGCTTGCTTGTAGGATCTTAAACTCATTTGCCGCAATAATTTTGAAGAACTTAAAATTTTATTTATTTTTTTAGAAAGTTCTAAATGATCACCAATTTCAAAATATTTTCCAGCATTTTTTACAAATTCAGGCATAGGCGAAACATTAGTAACAAGAACCGGTAGCCGATTAGCCATAGCCTCCAAAAGAACGCTGGGGCAATTTTCAATAACAGAAGACAAAACAAATAAACTAGCTTGTTTGTATACCAAATTAAGCTCTTTTTCTTTCAAGCCTGGAATAAAATCAATTCTATTACTCAAGCCCAAATTATTTGACATCTGAATCAGTTTTTCAACATATTTTTTATCTGAAAAATTACCTACAAGTTTTAATCCATATATATCTTGTGTTGATTTTGGAAGACTAGAATAAGCTAAAATTAATTGTTCAAAGTTTTTATACTTATAAAAATGAGAAACATATAATATATATTTCTCGTTTATTTTATAAATTTTATTTTTTTTAACTTTGTCTTGCTGTTCCTGTTTTTTAACGCCAATCATTATCTTGGTTATCTTCGAAGGATAGACTCCATTATTAATAAGATTTTTTCTACCCAACTGTGATAAGGCGATAACAGATGTGGCTTTATTAGTGAAAAAAATTATAAAATACTTCAAAAGCAATAATCTTATTTTTCCTAGCAATGTCTCACGTATAAATGCATGCTTAGAAAAGGGGGCAAGATTAGAAACCGCCACTACAGTGGGAATTTTCAAATTTGTAAATGGTAAGGCATGAGAAAAAGTTAAATATATATCTGGCCTTAAGGCTCTAACCCAATATAGTTGCTCAGTATTTTCCCAAATAATCCGAGCTAACCAATTTTTTAAATTAAATGGGAAGTGAACTTTAATAACTTGAATAGATTTGTTATTTTTAATTTCTAAAGGATTAAAATTAGACAAAAGAATAATAAGTAGATCGCCCTTATTAGCTGAAGATTGAAATTTATTAATAAATTCATTAGCTCTAGTGACCTGACCACCTTGCTTTGCGGCTATCAAGTTTAATAATATTTTCACTATTTTTTAACTCCCCTTGCAACTAATAAAGTTGATTTAAAAATTTCAATATTCGAGATTCCTGATTCTTTCATATACTTAAGCATTTTTTTCTTTGTTTGCGGATTGTCATATTTAGGTGACAACATATCAAACGTATCCAGCAAAGCCCATTCCTGTAATTGCTGTTCTGAAAGTTCATAAATTTTATTATAATTAGCAACGGGCAATAGCCTTTTTAAAATAACTCCCACTAGTGGAATTTTACTTAAAAAAATACTCATTCTTAACATTGTAGGAACTGTTTTTTGAAGAAGTAAAAATAGTTTTTTATTAGAAATGGACGTGGTGAATAGACGAAATAAGTACTTACTGTGCATTATTGTTATAAACCGTTTCCAATAAACATCTACGCACAAATGTCCTTTTTTTGCTAATACGGGTGGTAGACACTTAAATGCCTTTTCAACATTGGGCGTGTGCTGAAGTACTCCAAGACAATAAATAAAATCAAAACATTCTGGTTTAAAAGGCAAAGAATAAATATCCCCCTGAACCACATGTAAATTTTTATGTTGCTTTAAATTTTCCCAGCATGCATCTACTGCGCTAGAGTAATCTAGTGCTACAACTTGTGCACCTGAACTTAGAGCAATTTCAGCAAAACGACCAGAGCCACAACCAACATCTAAAACCCACTTATTTTTCATTTCAGAAAAATTCCAACCTGTGGATTTCCAAAAACGCTCAGCAGAGATAGATTTTCCAGAGTGACTGTCGAGCTGGGTTTTAGAAAATTGGTTCCATTGCAGACCAAAGTTATCTGCATAATTTGAGCTTTGAACAAATCGAGGAATACTTTTGCGCACAACATAACGATATCTTTCATCTTCTGAAACTAACCAACCATTTTCAATTATTTGCTCATTAGTATTATTTTCTAAATAAAGTTTTTTTCCAGTAGATGGACATTTTAATAATTGAATAAATCTTTTATGCATGTCATATTTAATTTACTTAACAACAAAATAAACTCTAATTAAGTTATAAATTCATTGAATACTCTTGTCTCCACAATTCAAATAATACCAAACTAAATAAGCGTTCACTATTGTTATGTCCTTTGTTTTGATCGACAAATAATTTATTTGTAATTGCTTGGTCAAAAATACAATTTTTATCTGATAATACGGCTTTAAAAAAATCTCTCCAAGGTCCAGATCTCAACCATTTATCTAAGGGAATTGAAAATCCCTGCTTTCTATTTAGATCTAATTCTTTTGGTAATATTTTTTTAGCTAACTCTTTTAAAAAAATTTTTCTTTGCGATTCAGTTGTTTTTAAATAACTTGGAATCTTACCAAAAGCAAATTCAACTATTCTTTGATCTAAAAATGGCGAACGTATTTCTAAAGAATTTAACATACTTGATCTGTCAACTTTAACCAAAATATCATCCGTCAAATAATTTTCAAAATCCATTCTGGTTAATCGTTGAATAAAATCTAAGTTGTTTGGTACTCGCTCTTTCCAAATATTCTCAGCGTTTGTTGTTAAATTTAATATTTTGACTAGTTCACTTCTTGTATTGGCATCAAAAAAGTTGGCAATTAAGGGTAATTCTGTTTTAAAATCAGTCATTAAAGATTGTAACCAATTTCTACCCTTGAAACCAATTGGCAAGTACGTCTTTGCAGCGCTTGCAATAATTTTTTTTAGTTTTTTTGGTAAATATTTAGAATAACTATTAAGCCACAATAATCTATCATAGTGCTTATATCCCCCGAATAACTCATCCCCTCCATCTCCACCTAAAGCAACCGTACAGTATTTTTTTACTTCTCTTGAAACTAAAAAAGTTGGAATCATTGAAGAGTCTGCTATTGGCTCATCAAATTGACGGGAGAGATTTTTGATTATATTTAAATTTATATCTTCGGCTTCAATTTCTACATGATCTGATCCTAAAAAATTTGCAACTATTCTGGCAAATTTACGCTCATCGTATTCTTTGAATTGACTAAATCCTACAGTAAATGTTTTTAGTTTATTTGTATTCTGTGCTGCAATAGTTGCAATTAAACTTGAGTCGACTCCTCCACTTAATAGAACTCCGATGGGTACGTCTGCAACCATCTGGTTTTTAACAACTTCTTCTAATATTATCTGAAATTTACTTAGTAAATCTTCTTTGTCAAAACTTGTATTTTTTAATATTTGAAATTTTGATAACTCCCAATACTTCCAAATATTTAAAGAATTTTTTTTAATATCAAAGATTAATGCATGTGCTGCAGGTAATTTTTTAAATTTATCTGCAATACATAAATCACCGGGTACATATCCATAAGCTAAATAACAATCCATTGACAAAGGATTTATCTTATTGGAAAAATATGAACTTTTTAAAAAAACTTTTAATTCTGAAGAAAAAAAAAAATTTTTTTCTTGTAGTGAATAAAAAAAAGGCTTTTCACCTGCACGATCTCTTGCGCAAAACATAATTTGTTTTATTTTATCATAAATTGTAAATGCAAACATTCCAATTAATCTAGTTAAACATTCAGTGCCCCATTCCTGATAAGCATTTAAAATAACCTCTGTGTCAGTAAATGAATTAAAATGATAACCTTTTTTTATTAAAAAATTTCTTAACTCTTTGTAATTATAAATTTCACCATTAAATACTATAACGAAATTTCTTGAAAAATTTTCCATCGGTTGTTTTCCTGAAGTTGATAAATCAATAATAGATAGTCTACGATGACCTAAGCCAACTTGATTATTATCAGACCACCAAATACCTTTATCATCGGGACCCCTGTGCTCCATTAAATCTGCACCCTGTGTGAGCCATTTAAAATAGTTTTTTGAATTAGATTTTGAATTTAAAACACAACCAATTATTGCACACATTTAATTTATATTTTTAAAAGATTTTTGTAGATTTTGTCATAAGATGTAAATTGATTTTCTATTGTCATGTCATTTATTTTAACCCTAGCGACTTTTGCCATTTTTTTTGCATAACCAGGTTTATGAATAATAAATAAAATAGCCTCTGATAATTTTTTAAAATTATCTAAAGGTACAAAAATAGCAGATTTTTTATCAAAAATTTCTTTATGTTCTGGTATATCGCTAACAATCAATGGAAGGTTTCCAGCAGCTGCTTCTAAAAGAACATTTGGCTGACCTTCAAATTTACTCATACTTATCAATGCTACAGTATCTCTTAGACTTTTATGCCAGTTTTTACCATTAGTTATAACTTTAATTCTTTTTTGAAGATTTAATTTATTTATTAAATCAATTATCTCATTTTTTTGATTACCATAACCAATTATTTTTAAATTTATATTAACTGTTGGGGAAATTTCTTTTATTGCCCTAATTACAGTACTGAAACTTTTTTGCTCCACAAATCTTCCAACTGAAATCAATTCGAATTTTTTAGTTAAATATTTTTTTTTTTTAAATTTATTAATTGACTTAAAATCAATTGCATTCTTAACTAAAAAAAAATTTATTTTAGGAATTTTATTTTTCCAATACAAGCATCCATTTTTTGAATTAGCAACTAAGGCAGATGAAAAACGTAAAATTATTTCTTGAAAAAAATTTATTAATCTAAATTTTTCCAGATAATATTTTTTACTAACCCTCTCAGTAGATATCCATATTTTATTTGTAATAAGACTTGCGATACCACCTAAAACATTCATTTGTGGCAGCCATGATTGGATAATACTCGGTTTACATAATTTAATTAATCTCAACAAGTTAAATAATAATCTGAAATCTATAAATTTATAATCTCCAATTACATGAACTTTAACCTTACCTTTTAGCTTTTGATAAAAAAAACCTTTTTTTCTAACAGCAATATTCACATCATATCCTTGATTTATTTGTTTAATAGCTAGAAATACTAGCTGCTTCTCAGCTCCACCTATTGCAAGCGTAGGAATTACATGAAGTATATTTATGGAATTTAATTTTTTTTTCATTATCTTAAAAAAGTTAGTTATGTAAAAAAAATATATACAATCTTATTAATTGATTAAAGTTTTTATATCAAAAAGTTTGTTTTCAAATTTTTTAAATGATCAATTTAAATATTTAGAATCTTAGAAAATTTTATTTAATATTATCCTTGCCTTTGCGCAAAAAATTAATATTACTTTGTTCTGAATCTTCCAAAAAAATAAAATGATCCTATCGAAAAATAATTTTGTAATATTGCGCTTGTCAAGCATTGTATACATTTTATTTTTTTTCTTATTTAGTATTAGATTATCACGTTTTTCATTTATAGCATTAATAACGCGATTAAAACACGCAACTTCATTATAATCGGTAATAGCACGCTTCCAACCTTCTGAGGCAATTTTTCTTCGCTCATAATCGTGGTTTAGGTAGTATTGAGTCAACTCAATTGCTTCTTCAATAGTATCATAACCAATTACCTCTTTACCAACTTCAAACACTTTTGCTAAATTCGACTTGTTGTCACACAGCTGTAGGACGCCATTGGCTGGTAAATAGAATGTTCTAAAATTTATAGGACCAGTACTATTATGAATATTGATGCCAATTTTTGTACGCTGTAAAATTTGGATTCTTTGTTTTTCTGGAAGAAAACCCTCGGGCCAACCTAAGCCGCGATACAGACCTTTGGGAAATGCTTTTACAAAACTATCTAGTCTTTTTTTTCGATATCTAGTTAAACGTTCGCACATAAGAGCTACTTCAATATCTCGAGATTTATTCAAAATGTTTAAAGCTGTTAACTTTGAATCATAGTCATCATGACGAAATCCTAGTGGCCACCATTGTGCTTCTTGAACTCCCCATGATCTATATGTATCAACTTCTGCAATATTCCCCACCATTACCAAGTCAAAAGCATTCGCTACAGGCTTAGATAATTTCTCGGAAGACTCTGGGTCATCAAAGCAGGCATAAACAGTAAAGCAATCCAAACCTGATACAAAATCAGGGTGTACGTTAGATCCGTTAAAACAAATAAAAGCATCGTAATCACTCAAAGTGGTGCCTAACTTTTCATACATAGTTAGCAACTTATGATCTTTATAACGCCAAAGAATATCCAGCTCATTATAATAAATAACAGGTCTTTGCTGATCTATAACTAAAGAAAATGGGAATACCTCTATACCAGAAGTCCTAAGTCTCGCTAACCAACTATCAATCCATTTTTCTCCGAAAGCTTCTTTGTCAGGAAAAGAGTGTCCTAAGAGTATCTTTATATTTTTAGTCAACGTTTTCTAAATATACCTTCTATATATGTTCCGGATTTGAAAAGAGAGAAAAAAAACCATATTATTCTCTTTAATTTTCCAATTCTACCTTTTGCTGAATATCTTGACCATTTAAAAATCCTAAGTTTAATACAATCAAAATTATGAACCTTTAACAATTTTTTAAGTGTTGATGGTGTATAAAAAATTGGGTGGTGAAGGGAAAATACATCAAAAACTTTATTTCGCCTAAAAAGTTTAAATTTTATTTGTTCAATAAAATTAAATTGGAAAGGTACTTCGATATAAATTAAACCATTAGGATTTAACAAAGAAGATATTTTATCCAATGCTTTGTTAGGAAATTGTAAATGTTCAAAAACATGACTCATGTGAATTAAGTCATATTTTTCTTTTCCTTGATACTCATCAAAGCTTATCTGGTGAAATTTAAAACCGAAATTAGCATTTGCTTTTCTGCACGCATATGATGAGAGTTCAATGCCCGAAATTGACAAACCCTTTTTTCTACAAATTGCTAAAAATTCACCAGTAGCAGCACCAATATCCAAGACACTTTTTGCATTCACATGTTCTGCTAAGAGAAAATCTACGGTATCTTTGAATTTGCTTACTCGTGTATTAACAATTTCGGTTTGATAATCGCTATTAGAAGTTGGTGCTTCTAAACTATCCTCTCCTTCCATATTTCCAGTGAAATAAGATTTTCCATATAAAACATTTAGCTGTTCTCTTGAGATATATGGCCACAAGTAATTTATTTTACACTTTTTGCAGGTAAATACTTTGGAGGTATGATTATTTAATAAATTTAGCATTTCTGAAAACATTTTATTATGTTTATAAATTTCACCTTCACAAACTGGACAACAATTAATATTATATGTCATTATTATAACTTATATAATTTTAAAAATTCCATTTATCGATGTATCAAGCCCTACAAAAGCTATTACCTCATCAACTTTAATTTCCCTATTATCACTTTCACTGAAGCACTTATAACCAAATCTATTAAGATATGAAAAAATATCAAAGATACTGTTGCCTTTCTCGTTAAGTATATATTCACATAGCTCAACGAATATAATCGGCCTAAACTTTTCAATTGTCTTTCTTGCACCTTTCAATACTCTGAAATCATATCCATCGACATCAACTTTCAGCATATCGACTTTTTGCAAGTCATGGTCTTCTACCAACCTATCTATTGTTGATGAATAGAATTCAATTTGATGGGGAGCTTGTAAACTATTCGTAGACCAATCAGAATTAAATGTATCGTTTCCTTTATATTGAGTATCGCTAATAATTTTATCCACTACCGTAATGTTAGAAATATTTTTATTAAGCTCTATATTGAATTTCAACTTTTTAAGTGCATATTCTGTTGGTTCAATGGCTATTAAGTGCCCTTTTTCACCTATCAATTTACTAATAAGCAATGAATGAGCACCAATATTTGCTCCAACCTCAATTACGCTATCTCCATACTTTAAATTCTGCTTAAGAAATTTAATTGTAGATTTCTCCCAACCACCCAAAAAAATTTCAACATCAATCAATTTACTTAAGTCGACAGCATACTTTATTCCATCTCTTAAAATAATTTGATTTGGATGTAATTTTGCATAAAATGATAATATAGAAATTATCAATTTCTTAAATTTGAGAATCTTAATTATGGTCTTAATCATTTGAGCTATTATCTGATTCCCACCATATTTTAGGCATGAGAATATCTTCTTTTTTTTTGATATTTTTTATATCGAGACTATGAGGAAGACTAATGGGGCTGTTTATGGAACATTTAGTAAGTAAGTCGTTTCGTATAAAAGTGACTTCGATTACGCGCGGAATATCAATTCCATCTAATGAAGAAACGCCACAACAATTATTTGGATGCACATGGCAAATTGAAAAGCTCTTATATATTTTCTCAAATATTGTAGATACCATTTTAAGAAAATCTTTTTCAAACAACTTCTGCAGATTATGAAATTCAATTATCATTGCAGAAAATGATGCTAACGTTGTCTGGTCTTCATAAATCAGATTTTCATATTCAGCGCCTTCAATATCCATTTGAAGGATGATACCTTTCTTGTTATCAATATCACACTGCTTCATCCAATCAGAAAGTGTAATGTAATCATCGCGTGTATATGCTCCTAAAAACTTAGGAATAAATTCAAAATTATCATCTAAAAGGGGAGCTTTTTTAACCGATGCATCTGCCATGAACGATTTAATATTGAATTTTTCTGATAATTCTTTTTCAAAATTTGCCGTGTAACTCACTCCTGGACTGAAGCAATAAGATATATCATCCAAAATATTAGGAACTAGGTATCCTCCATCGCCATCACCGCCAATCCTGATCAAATCACATCCAACATAGTGTTTGCGAAATCGCGATAAGAATATTTTCAACTCATTCTTAGAATTTAACTTTTCTATCCAGTAATGCTGTCGAAAAATAGCTTGTCTTATTTTAAATTTTAAATTCATATCCAATAAGTAAAGGCAAACTCTTTGCACAATCGTTTCAATTCTTTTAGCATATCTGCACCTACGTCCTTTTTTGCCTTATCCATCTGCTTTTAAATTGCTCTATTTCAACTTTAAGTTCGTAAAAAGATTTTAAAGAATATCTCTGTTTATCTAATCTCAATCTTATATTAAAATTTATTAAAGAGATGAGCACTTCAATTTTTCTTTACTTTTGCAACTATTGTATTTCTATTGCAATACCCTGAAATTATACCCAAAAATAAAAAATAAAATAGACTGTACAAAGGATATCTAACGGTCTCAACTGTAATACCATGAAACATGGCAGCGATCTGCCAAGCTAATGAGCCTTGTAACAAGTACTTTATTTCAAAATTTAAATTTTTTTTTAAAATTTTGTAAGTATAAGTTATTCCTGTGAAAATTATGACAGTATAAAAAAATAACCCTGATAAACCAGTTCTAAAAAAAACGTCGAGATATTGACTCTCTAGGGATTTATATTCATCTAAATTTAAATAAGCCACCCCAATGTGACCTTTTCCAAAAACATATTCATAATACTCAAATGATTCAAACACATCAGGCAGAAGACTATTAACTCTAAAACCTATTGATGAATCAAATACTTCTAAATTAAAATCAATAATCTCCTTAATTCTAAAATTTTCAATAACATCAATTTTAAAGTAAAATATTAAAAATATTAAGACAAAATACAAAGCTAAAGTATTTCTAAAATTTTCTTTTGAAATAAATAAAGTAATGATTTGGCTTAATATTAAAGAAAAAATGACTGAACGTGTCCCGCTCATCAAAATTGCAGCTAAACAAATTTGGGAAAATAATAAATCGACGAACCTTAATGATGTTTGAAATTTAAACCAAAAGATGAAAAAAGAAATTAAGCAGAAAATTACATATCTTTGTGGCCATCCCGCAGCCCAGAATATTTGTCCTCTCATTTGATAAAAGCTAAAATCTGTAAATTTAAACAAGTATAAATAATTTGCACAAATACAGAGGCTGATTAATATTGTTACAAAATTAACTACTTTAAAAAAATCTTTTATATTTAGATTATAAACTCCAAAATATACTAAAAAAAATAAAAAAACTGTAAATGACTTTAATGAATTAAAAATTGATGTAGTTATGTTTTCATCAAACCTTAAGAAAAGACTTAAAAAAAAAATTATTAAACTTATTAATCCGGTAAAAAAATAAATAATTATATATTTATCTAAATTGTTATTTATTGTTATTTTAATTTTAGATATAAAATAAAATACTGCTAAAATATTGAAAGGGTAAACAAGTCCAACTTGCCAGATATTTTGCAAACCTAAAGCTAAAATTATCTTGTCGAACTTTTTCACGATACATTACCTTACTTCATAACCATTGGGGTATTTGCGATCTTCAAATTCCCTCCACACCGCAAGAACATCTTTATCCATATACTTACTCCTATCAATTTCAGGTATATATATGGTTTTATGTGTAGATTTAATTTCAGATAAAAATTTATATTTTAGCTTATAGTGTCCGTAGGTATAAACAGAAAGTTTTGCATTTTTTGATACTATATTTAAAAATTTTGGGCAACTTTCGATTATATTTTTATCATAATCATTAGGATTTGAACATCTAGAATACCATCTTAAAGCATTTTTAGGTGATAATAACCATCCATCAAAACCTGCACAATGGATATTTTTAAAACCACTTAATAAAGCAATTCCTAAACATGCTTGAAAGGCTCCATCAAATGATTCATAAATATCACCAGATTCAAGTTTTAGCTTATAGTATGGTGATAAAAATATAGAATTTTTAATTTTCCATTTAAAAAAATTAAATATTCTTGCTCTAGGATGAAAAATACCTTGTGCATCCCTATAGTTTGTAAATTTTTTAATTAACAATTGACCTAACTCAAAGTTACTATACTCGCTCGACAAAAAATCTGGCTCTCTCATAACCCAGTATAAAATTGGAAGATCTTTAAATTTTTTATTAAAGATTGATTGATTACAAATAATTATAAATTGATATTGATTAATAATATTCTGAATATATATTGAGGAAATACCATCACCCAAAATTAAAACAGGTTTTTTAGTTTTGGAATAAATATTACGTAAGCTTTTAATTTTTTTCGAATCTTCGAAAATATTATTAATAATTTTTTTTATAAAAGACACATTTATAATCTAAAGCTTACTTGATTAGAGGAGAAAATATACTTTAAGTCGTAAATCACATTATTTTTTTTACACAAACAGTTAATTTTATTAAATTCAATATGTTTAAAACAATCATGAGAGACAGCTAATATTATTCCATCATAACAATTCTTTTTTAATGCTGAAATAGGAAAAAGATCATATATTTTTTTTATTTCATTTTTGTCTGCCCAAGGATCAAAAAGATCTAATTGACATCCTAATTTTTTTAACTCTTTAACGATGATTTCTGTTCCAGAATTACGAATATCCGCACAATTTTCTTTAAAAGTTAATCCCATGATCAATATTTTTGATCTTTTTATTTTAATAGATTTTTTTTTCATTTCACTTTTAAACTGTGAGACTACATATTTCCCCATGCTGTCATTAATTTTTCTTCCTGCTAATATAACTTTTGGTTTATATCCCATTTTATTTGCCTTATAAGTTAGATAATATGGATCCACTCCAATACAATGACCTCCTACCAAGCCAGGTTTGAAAGGTAAAAAATTCCATTTAGTTCCTGCCGCATCTAATATTTCTTGAGTATCTAAATTCATTTTTTTAAAAAGTATTGATAACTCATTTATAAATGCAATATTTAAATCTCGCTGAGTGTTTTCTATAACTTTTGCCGCTTCAGCAACTCTTATGCTTGAGACTTTAAAGGTGCCAGCTGTAATTATTTGACTATACAAGTCATCTACTGTGTCTGCAATTTCAGGTGTTGAGCCTGAAGTAACTTTTTTAATTTTTGAAATAGTATTTTTTTTATCTCCAGGATTAATTCTTTCTGGACTATAGCCACAAAAAAAATCTTCGTTAAACTTTAATTTCGAAAATTTTTCAAGGATAGGAACGCATACTTCTTCTGTGCAACCAGGATAAACTGTAGATTCATAAATGATTAAATCTCCTTTATTTATAATTTTTCCAATAATCTCACTTGCCTTCAATAGTATTTTTAAATCTGGCTTTTTGAACTTATCAATTGGAGTTGGAACACAAATAATATAGCAATTTGCTGATTTAAGATCTTTTATATTGTTAGTATATTTTAGTTTTTTTATTTTATTAAGTTGTTTTCTTTTAAATTCTAAATTTCTATCTATGCCAGAATTTAGTTCATTCACTCTTCTTTTGTTAACGTCAAATCCAACTACAGTTCTTTTTTTTGAAAACTCTACAGCTAGTGGCAAACCTACATAACCTAATCCAATAACTGCAAGCTTCAAATCTCTACTGCTAATTTTCATTTTTGATAATATTCTTTATACCAATTAACAAAATTATTTACGCCTTCAGTAACTTTTGTAGAAGGAGTGTAATTAAATTTTTCTTTTAAGGCACTTATGTCAGCATAAGTATTTGAAATATCTCCTGGCTGTAATGGTAAAAAATTTATTATAGCTTTTTTACCCAAAGCCTTTTCCAGAATATTTATATATTTCATCAATTCTATTGGCTTGTTATTACCAATATTATAAATACGCCATGGTGCTTTGCTGGTTGCAGGGTCTGGTTGATTACTGTTCCATTGTAAATTAGGTTTTGCAGGCTTTTCTAAAACTTTAATTATTCCATTCACTATATCGTCGACATAGGTAAAGTCTCTAGTATGCTGACCATTATTAAATACTTCAATAGGTTTTTCTTCCAATATAGCTTTGGTAAATTTAAAAAGAGCCATATCAGGTCTTCCCCATGGACCATACACCGTAAAAAATCTAAGACCTGTCGTAGGTAAGCCATAAAGGTGGCCATAGGAATGCGACATTAGCTCATTAGATTTTTTTGTGGCAGCATAAATAGATAATGGATGATTAGTGCTATCATGTTCCGAGAAAGGTAATTTTGTATTCGCACCATATACACTAGATGTGCTTGCATAAATTAAATGACTGATATTATGATGACGGCAATTTTCTAAAATATTAGCAAAGCCTACAACATTGCTTTTAATATAAGCAATGGGATTTTCAATTGAATATCGAACACCTGCTTGAGCAGCTAAATTAATTACTACTTCAGCCTTGTGTTCTTTAAATACTTTTTCTAAACTTTTTTGATCACTAAGGTCAATTCTGTAGTGCTGATAATTTGAATATTTAATTAGTTTATTAAATCTCGCTTCTTTTAATTTTGGATCATAATAATTATTATGATTATCAATTCCAATAATATCATGCGAATTCTTTAAAAGTTTTATGCAAAGAGAAAAACCTAAAAAACCAGCTGATCCTGTTATAATTAATTTCATAGATTCAAATTTTACTGACCTACTAAGTTAATTTTTTTATTAGCTTATTAAAACTTTCTTCGCCGACTAGTCTACCTTTATTAATTTTAAAAATGATATCACAAAACCTTAACGTATTTATTCGGTGTGCAATCAAAATAACCGTCATGTCTTTATCAAGATTGTTTAATGCATCCATTACATATTTTTCAGTTCGGTTATCCAATGCACTTGTAGCCTCATCTAAAACCAATACTTTTGGATTATGATACAAAGCTCTTGCAATTCCAATCCTTTGGCGTTGTCCTCCTGATAATCTAACTCCACGCTCGCCAATTATAGTTTGGTATTTTTTGGGCAACTCGTTTATTACAAAATCATGTAAATTAGCGATTTTAGAAGCTTTGATAACTTGCTTTTTATTAATATATTCAGGTTCAATTCCAAAAGCAATATTAGCAGCAATAGTATTATCAGAAAGATAAATATGCTGAGGTACATAACCAATGCATTTTCTCCAAGCTCTTGAATTTTTTTGAGTTATCAATTCATTATCAACTTTTAAAATACCCTTTTGAGCTTCAAGCAATCCAAGAATAATGTCTATAATTGTTGTTTTGCCACTACCAGTGGCGCCTACAATTCCCACTTTGCTTTTGGCTGGAATTGTTAAAGTGATATTTTTTAATACTGATCGAGATGTATTAGGATAATTATAATAAATATTTTTTAAAGTGATTGCTGTCTTTAGGGAAAAAATATCTTGATTTTGATTTAAATTAAATAGTTTAAGACTCTTCAAATCGTCGTGCAACTTATCTAATGAGGGCTCAACAACGGCAAGTGAAGTAAAAGAGTTATAAATTTGTTGGAAAGCTGGCATCAAACGATAACCAGCATAAACATATAAGCTGACAACAGGTATAACATTATTAAAATGTCCTGTCTGAGACATTAAAAAAAGTATCATCAAAATTATACCTCCAAAAGCCAAAGCTTCGATAACATAACGAGGCAATAAACCTATGACAGAAGCAGAAGCCTGATTTTGGGCAAAAGTGTAGGCAGCATTTGAAAATCGTTTTATATAAGTTTGCTCCAATCCTCCAATTTTTACTTCCTTCGCAGCCCCAAAAGACTCGCTAATTGCTAAAAAACGCAACTCATTATTTATCAAACGTTGCTTTCCAATTCGATTAAGAAGCTTTTGATAAAATTTGTAAATGAGACCGTAAGCAGTAACAAATAAAATAAATATTAAAAAAATGAGCTTAGGATTGATCAAGATCAATAAAACTATAAGAGCAATTGAAATTATTCCCTGAGATATCAAATTCATTAATGGATACATCCCACTACCAATAACTTGTTGTGCTTCGGATAAAATAGTCTTTCCAAGATCAGCGCTATTTCGATTTAAAAACCAACTATAGGGTTGGTGAAGATATCCTTCTACCAAACGTTTTCCGATACTATATTCACGCATTTGAACAAAGCGAACTTGTGCAAAAGTTGTAAGAGCTTTAAAAATAAGTGAAATAATTAGTAATACAAATACAAGAATACCTAACACAAAAAGAAACTGTTGATTATTTTCAACTCCAAACATCTTGGTAATCTGAAACATGGTATTTAAAACAAAATTTGTTTCAATAAGATCAGGACTTACAAGAACTGCCATGAAGGGTAAAATAGATGCTACCCCAAGCATATCTAAAAATGCCATTATTATGATCATTATTAATAATAACCCTGCACGTTTACGCTCATGAGGAGATAGTAAAAATAATAATTTTTTAAAAGTTTGCATTAAATTCGACGTAATTTTGATAAGTTTTAAAAAGACCCTGCTTTAAACTTATCTCTGGCTTGAAACCAAGATTGTTCATTCGTTCATTATCTAAAAATTTTCTTGGACTACCGTCGGGTTTGCTTAGATCAAAATTAGTTTTTCCGTTAAAACCAACAATTTCTTTTATAATTTCTGCTACTTCTTTAATGCTTAACTCTTCACCACTTCCAACATTTATATGACTGCAAACAGTTGATATTTGTTCATTGAAAATTTTTTTATCTATATTCATTAGATAGATTGAAGCTCTTGCTATATCATCAACATATAAAAACTCACGTTTTGGTGTGCCTGTACCCCAAATAGTAACACTTGCTAAATTTTTAATTTTTGCTTCATGAAAACGATAAATTAATCCCGGGATCACATGACTATTTTCAGGATGATAATTGTCTCCTGGTCCATATAAGTTTGTTGGCATGATACATCTATAATCAATACCTTGGCTTATGCCATATTGACGATTGTAACTTTCGCACATTTTAATTCCTGCAATTTTAGCAATGGCGTAAGGTTCGTTGGTTAGCTCTAATTTACCAGTTAATAATTCCTCTTCTTTCATAGGTTGCTTGGCATTTTTTGGATAAATACAACTTGATCCTAAAAATAATAACTTTTTAACCCCGCTTAAGAAGGCATTATGAATTACATTACATTGCACTGTTAAATTTTCGTAAATAAATTCTGCAGGATAGGTATCATTAGCATGAATGCCGCCAACCTTTGCAGCCGCCAAATATACTTGATCAATTTTTTCATGTTTAAAAAAATTCTGAACATCTTTTTGACTAAGTAAATTAAGTTCTTTTTTACCTTTTGTTATAAGTTCAGCCTCTTGTGTTTGTAATAAACGAACCAGGGCTGATCCAACCATACCTCTGTGGCCTGCTATAAATATTTTAGGTTTGGACATAATTACATTGTTTTGCAGTTCTTAATATTATTTGGAAAATTTAATGACTTGTTAAATCCTCTTGTTTTGCTAATTTTAAATCTTCATCAACCATTTCTTTTACTAACTGTTTAAATGATATTTTGGGAGACCAGTTTAATTTCTTTTTTGCCTTACTAGCATCCCCTAATAAAGTTTCAACTTCTGTGGGTCTAAAATATCTTGGATCAATTTTTATAATATTTTTTCCATTATAAGATCCGACCTCTTTTAATCCTTTGCCACTCCAAACTATTTTGATGTCTAAATTTTTAGAAGCCTCATTAATAAAATCTCTTACAGAATAATGCTTACCCGTTGCAATTACAAAATCCTCGGGTTGTTGTTGTTGAAGCATTAACCATTGGGCTTCAACAAAGTCTTTGGCATGGCCCCAGTCTCTCAAAGCGTTGAGGTTTCCAAGGTATAGATTTTTTTGAATTCCTAATTTTATTCGAGCTAAAGCTCTTGTAATTTTTCTTGTTACAAATGTCTCGCCTCGTACAGGACTTTCATGATTAAATAAAATACCATTACAAGCGTAAATATTATAAGCTTCTCTATAATTAACTGTGATCCAATATGCATAAAGTTTTGCAACACCATAAGGGCTTCTTGGATAAAAAGGTGTTTTTTCAGTTTGCGGCGTTTCTTGTGTAACTCCATATAATTCAGAAGTGGCAGCTTGATAATATTTTGTTTTTTTTTCTAATTTTAAAATGCGAATAGCCTCTAAAATTCTGAGAGCTCCCAAGGCATCAGAGTTTGCCGTATATTCTGGTTCTTCAAAAGAAACAGCAACGTGGCTCTGTGCTGCTAAATTATAAATTTCATCAGGTTGGACTTCTTGAATAATTCTAATTAAAGAAGTAGCATCTGTTAAATCACCATGATGTAAAATGAAATTTCGCTTTGTATCATGGGGACTTTGATATAGATGATCAATTCTATCTGTATTAATTAAAGAAGTTCGTCTTTTAATACCATGAACTACATAACCTTTATTGAGCAAAAATGCTGCGAGATATGATCCATCTTGACCGGTGATTCCAGTGATCAATGCTTTTTTCATAATATATATATAAATTATTAAATTAGCTAATTTTTCTATATCAAAATAGTTTAAAATTAAATTTTTAACTTCATTTATTTTTTTATATTTCTTATCAAGATTATTATTGACGATAAAAATAATCCGAGAAAAAATGCAATAAACGCAAAGGTTGTTGGAGAGATTGAAATAAGCTCTGCGACAGAAGCTTGTTCTAAAACAGGATCATAATCTAATGTTAAATCTTTAGTTTTGCTTAACAACTTATTTAAATAGAATATTTCTTCTGATAGCACTATTGAACCTTTATAAAATAATGTATTAAGCTCATTAAACACAATGTTACTCTCGCCTACGGATTTTAAAATTGGATTTTGTAGTTTAATACTATCTGCAATTTTTAATTGTTGATTATATAAATCAATTTCAGCAATAATTAGTTTTATTAACCGATCTTTAATGGTTATCAGCGCTTGTTGTTGAACAAATAAAATATAATCATTTAAAAATATTTCTCCTGGTAAAGGTGGTGAATAGGCTAAAGAATATCTATTTTTGATATTTTTTTTATCAACTACAAGCTGAAATTTTCCTTTAAAATATTTCTTAACACTAATGTCTTTTTCTTTAAGATGATTTTTAAAATTACTTATTTTATTATTGTTTTCAACAAATTGAAACAAAGTATCAAGGGATAATAATTTTAATTTTACTTCTTCATTAAACTGCACAACAATACCTTGTTGTTGTTGTTGTTGTTGTTTATTTAAAAGAATGTCGTAACTTCTAAATAAAGATGAATCCGCCTCTAGAAGAATGATTTCAGTTTTATAGATTTTGGGTTGAAGAGTGCCATACAAATAACCTGCAGCCAAAAAAAAAAGACTAGTGAAAAAGATTATAATTTTCTGTTTCCAAAGTTGTCTTATTAGTTCGTCAAGATCTATTTCGTTATTATTTAAAATGGTTTGTTTAGTTTGTTTCATAATTTAAGAGTTATAACTTTTTTGCAACTAAAAAAATACTATTTAATTATTTATATTATATCACTGATTTATCTTAAAAAAAAATAATAAAAAAATATTAATCGAACAAAAAGGTAAGATTAATTAGAGACCTAAAAAAAATTATTTTAAAATTAATTCAGATTTTTCTGTATATTACACCAATAATAAATGTTCAAATTTAAGCCTAAAGATTTTGAATAAAATATCATTAATCTTGATAAGATAATTATCTTATGAGACCTTATGTAAAATGAATAAAAAGTTAAAAAATTTTCTTTCTCTTAATTTTTGTGAAATAAATTTAAATTTAAACACAATTGTACTGTTTGGTTCATTTTTTTTTTATATTATATCAACTCTCTATGCTTGTCTTGTTTTTGTTCAATTTTCAATTTTTGATATTTTATACGTAGCAATATTTTTTTTTTTTTTATTAAGTTTGTTATGCTCAATTTTTTTAGCAGATATATTTAAGTGCAAATTTCAAATTAATAAATTTAATATATTTTTTATATTAATTATAAGTGGTTATTTATTAATTATTTTAAGTTCTGAAGACCCTGCTTGGTATGATTATTTTAGAACTTTTCCATTATTTGAGGTAGAAAATAATAGGGGCTGGCACATGGATTCGGCTTTTCACGTATCAATTATACGAAGTTATAATTTATTTGGCTATCCCTCTATAAGTCAACATGGAACACCTTTTTTAAGTTATCACACATTAAGTCATCTAATAGATTCAATTGGTGTATTTGTCACTGGAGTAGATGCTTGGGATAGCTACGGACTTTTTTTTCATTTTAAAAGAGTATTATTAATTATAACAATTTTAATTTTTATTGCGGTGGTATGCGCAAGATCAAAATTTTATATTTTTCTATTATCGGTTATTATTATTTTACCATCGATTATTGGAGATTGGCACGCTGTTGGATCTCATGGTTTGTGGTTTTCAAGCCTGATTTTAATTATTTCTGCACCATTAGTTTTAAATATAATTTCAAAAAAAAATAATAAATTATCTGATTTTATTATTTTATTTTTTATAATAATTTGTATTTCTTTAGCGAAAATTTCGCATGGAGCAATTTTATTAATCTTAATTAGTACAATTCTATTTTTCAATAACATAAAAAATTTATATTGTTACATTTTCTTTTTTTGCGTAGGTCTTTTTTTAATTACTTTTGCTTATTTTTTTTCTTTGCATCAAAATATTTTTTCTTCATTTAAATTTAATATTGTAAATCTCTTAGATTTTTTAACATTTAAAAATACAAATTATTTTTTAAAGGAAATATATTTACAAATATTTTTAATTGCAGCGGTTGTGTTTTTTTATAATTCTAAATTTGCTACAAATTTGTTTATTGCTGCAATTTTTTCACTTCTTATTTTATCATTAATTTCTATACAAGAAATTTTTACTACGAATTCTGTTTATTATTTCAATTATGCTTTGCAAATTATTTTATTTATCATAATTTATCAGTTGGTTATAAACCTCCCCCAATTGAAGAAAAGATCAATATTTTTAGGAAAAATTCAACTCAACAATAAATTAAATAATTTTTTTGTGATCATTATTATGCTTTTAAGTTTAGCAAACACTCGTCTAAAATTTAGCAAACAAAAAACTATAAGCTACTTTACTTCGCAGCCTTTTTCACAAATAAATCATCACGACCCAGAGTTAAAAGTAAGTTTATCAAAAATATTTACTAATCGAAATTACATAAATTTTGAAAAATACGAGAGACCACTACATTCTTTTAAGAAAAAATTAACAGAATTTATGATTTCGCATAATTTACACTCTAAAAATAGTCTATTATTTATACCTAAAAATATTTTTGAGAGTGAAATGTCAAAGTTTGAAGGAACAAGCTGGGCAAGAGGCCATCTGATCTACGCTGTTACTGGTGTTCCTTTATACAAAGGCTTAGAAACATTAAAATACAGTAGTTATGGGATTAAAGATTATACATCTGAAGCCTTAACTCAATATAAAGATGATTTTAGAATTATTAATGCGTGCAAATTGAATAAGGATATAATTATAGTTGATGATTTTGTAAGAAAAAAATTTAGTTTTAAAAAGTGCTAAAAAAAATAAAAATACTCATAACTGGTGGCAATGGTTTTATTGGAACTAATTTAATCTTGGCATTACTGGAAGATAAAAATAATAAAATACTCAATATTGATAAATTTTCTTATTGTTCAAATTCTTATCTTATAAGAAATAAATTTATAAATTTAATAAACACAAAAACTAACGTATTAAATTTTGATAAAATTAAAAAAATAATATTTACCTTTAAACCTGATCTAGTGTTTCATTTAGCTGCTGACACGCATGTAGATGCTTCATTAACCAACCCTCTAAGTCATTATGATAATAATACAAAGGCGACTTTGCATTTGTTGTCCATCTTACAACTAGCTTTGAAGCAAAAGATTTTAAAAAAGAATTTTAAATTTATTTATGTTGGTACAGATGAAATTTATGGTGATGTTAGTTTTGGATCCATAAAAGCTTTTAATGAACATCAGCCGTTAAATCCTAACAATCCTTATGCAGCCTCAAAAGCTGCTACGGTATTAATAGTTAAGACATGGTATAAGAATTTTAACTTTCCTTGTATTATTACTAATTGTGTCAATAATTATGGAACTTATCAATTTATTGAAAAATTTATACCTCGATCCATAATACTTGCAATAAAGCAAAAGTATATTGAGGTATATGGTAAGGGTAAAAATATTCGAACTTGGATTAGTGTCAAAGATCATGTTCGGGCTCTAATTTTTTTAGCTAAACAAGGCCGTGTTGGACAGACGTATAATATTTCATCTGGCTATAAATTACCAAATATAGAAATTGCCAAAAAAATAATCACCATTTTAAAAAATAAAAAAATCAAAGCCAACATTCGGCTAGTTGAAGATAGATTGGGACACGACCGACAGTATTCGATCAGTGCAAATAAACTAAGATCATTAGGTTGGAGACCTATTTATAATTTTGATGAAGAATTAGAGAAGATAATTGATTGGTATAGTGATGCCAATAACCTTAAAATTTTTAAAAACACAAATAAGCATTTATTTCGAAAAGGTATAAATTAAATGAAATTTAGAGGTATTATCATGGCTGGAGGCCGAGGTATTCGGCTGGCACCGTTAACTAAAATTATCAATAAGCATTTACTCCCAATTTATAACAAACCTATGATTTACTATTCTTTGTCTACTTTAATTTATGCTGGAGTTAAAGAGGTCTTAATTATTTGTAATGCGGGTGATGAACTTTTGTTTAGTCAGATTCTAAAAAAAATTATAAAAAAATATAAAATTAAAATTTATTATCAAATTCAGCAAAATACGGGTGGAGGCATTGCTGAGGGTTTAATAATAAGTCAAGATTTCATAAGACAGTCTGATAAGATAGTTTTCATTTTAGGCGATAACTTTTTTTATGGACGATTATTTCCTCAGTTAATCAATAGCTATCTAATTAAAAAAACTAACAAATCTTATATATTTGTATCTCAGGTAAATAATCCGAAAGAGTATGGAGTGGCTTATTTTAAGCAAAAGAAGCTAATTAAAATTGTTGAAAAACCGAATAATCCAAAAAGTAATTTTGCAGTAACAGGATTATATATCTACAATAAAAATGTTTTAAAAGTTATGGATCAAGTAAAGCCCTCGCACCGGAATGAGCTGGAAATTACATCTGTTAATAATGCTTTATTAAACAACAATCATTTAAATTATGTCAATATTGGCAGAGGAACTACTTGGTTTGATTTAGGTAGTTATGAAAATATTTATCAGTGCGCAGAGTTTATTCAAATACTCGAAAAGCGACAGGGCTTAAAAATTTGTGATTTATAAAAATATTTAAATTTATTAAAACAGTGAAGAATATTCCTTTCAATAGTCCAGCAAACAATATCTCCTTATCCTATAATTTGCTTAAATTAAAAAAATATAATCATTTTTCATCTAATGGAATATTTACAAAACAGTGTGAGCAATGGTTAAGAGATAATATCAAATGCAAAGAAGCTTTATTAGTTCATTCTTGTACGGCAGCTTTAGAGATGTGTGCCATTTTGCTAAATATTAAAAAAGAGGATGAAGTGATTATGCCCTCCTACACTTTTGTCTCAACAGCTAATGCATTCGTGATGCGTGGGGGAAGACCAGTATTTGTCGATATTGATCCTACTACATGCAATATTGATTCATCAAAGATAGAACAGGCCATCACTAAGAAAACCAAGGCAATTGTGGCAGTTCATTATGCAGGAGTTAGCTGCGATATGGATCCTATTGTAGCAATAGCTAGGAAGTATAAACTTTATATCATTGAAGATGCCGCCCAAGCCATCTTATCCTCATACAAAGGCAAACCCTTAGGCTCGATTGGTGATCTTGCCACCATATCATTTCATGAAACCAAAAACATTCATTGTGGTGAAGGGGGAGCTTTAATTATTAATAATTCTAAATTTATTAAAAGAGCAAAAATAATAAGAGATAAGGGAACTAATAGAGATTTATTTAATCAAAATATGGTTAAGAAATATACCTGGGTTGATTATGGATCATCATATGGTTTGAGTGAAATTAATGCCGCTTTTTTATATAGTCAACTAAAGCAAGCAAAAAAAATAACAGGAAAAAGATTAGCTATATTCAAGCTGTATCATAAATTATTAGAAAACCTTGAAATAAAAAAACTAATTACAAGACCAACAATCCCAACATATGCCAAAGCTAACGGACATATGTATTATATATTAATCAAGAACAATAAACGCGATAAGCTTATTAAGCACTTGCAACAAAAAAAAATAAACACAGTCTTTCATTATATTCCATTACACAGCTCCCCATTCGGAAAATTAAAAGCAACAACAAAATCAACCATGCATAACACCAATAGGATATCTAATACTTTATTAAGACTGCCTATGCATTTAAGATTAAATAAAAAAAATATAATAAGATGTACAAACGAACTATTAAATTTTTTCAAAAATTAATAAATTGTTACTACATGTCAATTACGATATTTAATATCAAGAATTATACGCAATATTTTAAGATTTATGTTTTACATAATTATTAAAATTAATTAATTACCCGCTCATGACATTTTTATCAATTTCGTATCCGATAATTATTATAAAATATTATATAGCTAAATCCTTATTTGCATTTAAAAAAATTAAAATTTTTAAATTTAATGCTTAAAATATCAATTATATCTCCTGTTTATAACGCTTCTGAAATTTTAGAAACTTTTGTTGATAAGATTTTAATTAATATAAAAAAAATAAATAAAAATTATGAAATCATTTTAATTGATGACTGTAGCACAGATGATAGCTGGAAAAAACTTGTCACCTTAAAATCAAAATTAAATAATATAAAAATTAAAAGAAATAATACAAATATAGGTCAGCATCCTACAATTAAAAAAGCATTAAAAATAGCTAAAGGCAATCTAATATTTATTTTGGATTGCGATTTGCAAGACGATCCAAAATATTTTAAAAAATTAATGAAACAAAAAGTAAATTCAGAAATTGCAGTTTTTGGTAAAATAAAAAATGCAAACAATAAAGGTTTTGTTTCTTTTTTTTTTTGGTATATTTTTTATTTATTAACTAATATTAAAAATTTACACAAAATTACTAATTTTAAAAAAATAAATAAAATACATTCAAAAGAACTTATTAAGATGAATAATAATACCTTTGTTTATGCAGAAATAAAAAGAAAATTTCCAATTAAGTATATATTTTACAATAGAAAAAAAAGATCTTCAGGAAAGTCTTCATACAGTTTTTTTAAGTTATTAAGATTAGGGTATAATTGGTTAATATATAATATTACAAAAAAATGAATTATAAATTCAAGCAAGATAATTATGATTTTTGGAAAAATAGGCTAAAATTAAATTCGCCAAAAAAAGTTTGCACAAATGATGTGAACTTAGATATTTTAGAGAGCAAGCAGATTCTTGATGAAAATTTACAAAGTAAAACTATATTAGAAATAGGCTGTGGAAATGGTTTATTGTACAATGAAATTTGCAAAAAACATAAAATTAAAAAGTATATTGGCGAAGATTTTGTTAAAGAATTAGTAGAATAATGCAAAAAAAAAAATCACGAAAGCGAATTTATTCAACTTGATATATCAAAAATTAAAAAAAATAGTTTTAAAGGCAAATTCGATTATATAATATCAAAAAGAACTGTTCAAAATATACTTGACCACAGTTTACAATTAAAAATAATTGATACTCTAGGATTATTTCTAAAAAAAATGGACGCATAATTTTAGTTGAAAGTTCTCAGAACGCACAAAATAATATAAATCAAGAAAGAAAAATTTTTAAATTAAAAAAAATTATTCCCCCATTTCATAATCTATTTTTTAATGATGAAAAAATAAAAAATTATGTTTTCAAAAATGTAAAACTTATAAATATTCACCCATTTGCAAGTGATTTTTATTATGTAACAAGGTTAATCTATGCAATTTATGCAAAGTTTTGCCTTAAAAAAAAGCCATCATTTTATCATCCACTTCAAAAAGTGGCGTTCAATATATCAATGAATAATAAATTGAGCACAACAAGATATTCTCAGGTACAAAAATATATTTTTATAAAAAAATAAATTTTATTTAATGAATAATATTCAAAAATTTTTTGATAATTTTAATTTAAAAAATTTAAATTTAAATAATTTAGAAGATGCGAAAAGATATTACCAAAACGCCAAGGCGGATGCCATTCATTGTTATCAAAGTATTGAAAGGTATTTACATAAAGATAAAAAAATACTTGAGGTTGGGGGGGGCATTCATTTGCTTACCAGTTTTTTACACCAAGATTACGATATTATTTCAATTGAACCTGGAGGTTTTGCCGACTTTACAGATGAATTACGAAATAAAATTTTAGATAAGCATAAACTAAAGGTGCACACGACTACAGTAGAAAACTTTTCAACAGATACAAAGTTTGATTTTATTTTTTCCATGAATGTTTTAGAACATACTGATGATATTAAGCAACATATCATAAGCTGCATGAATTTATTAAAGGATGAACATTCTTTATTATGCATCCAGTGCCCCAATTACACCTTTCCTTTTGAACCGCATTTTTACAAATGGTTTATTCCTTTTTTTCCCAATTTTACTTTTGCAACCTTGAGCAGGAAGAGTTTAATGAAAGAATTAGGTAACACTAGGTATGAAAATATATTAAATAATTTAAATTTTGATTGTACTTATTTTAATCTACAAAAACTATCTCTGCCAATTAAATTTATACATCCTTTACAAGATATATTTGACCGTCTAGATAACGACGTTACGTTTAGACAAAGACTGTGCAATAATTTTATAGTAAAAATATGTTATCAATTAATTAATTTGTTAAAATTAAAAAAATTACTAATTTCTGTTTACCCTAAATTTTTTTGTCCATATTTGATTATGGAAATTCGTAAAGACTAATTGCTTTTAATAATGCTTTATTGTTATTTTCCAAAAATATATTAGCTTTTTATCAATTTTTGAATTACTTTTTGATTTTTACCTAACTGCAATTCAACTTTTCTACATTTTAAAAAAATATATAATTTCTTATAAAATGCTATCAAATTTAATTAATTGAAAATTGAAAAATTATAAATTTTAAATGATTTTATTAGAGAAAATTTTTTTTTGGGACTAAATAAACTGGAGACCTAACTACATTACAATTTTTACATATAGATATATATTTTTTTTGTTTAATTGAATCACGTAGTTTAGTATAATTGCTATTATTCCATATATTTTTAAGACTATCGTTCATTATATTTCCCATGTGTAATTGTGTTGTTAAGTCGTAACAGCATGGAACTATCGTCCCGTCAGATCTTATCGTTATTGTATTTACTACATGATCACAATAATTTTTGTCTTCTTCATCTATGAGTATTTTATCAAATTCATTTAACTCTTTTTCATACATCGCGGGCCATTGCATAGCAAAAAAATTTTTATATGTGACATCTTCGTTTTTAAATATTTCTAAAATCCAATCTGGCGTGTTAGGTAATACAGAATTTTTTTTATCTAAAATAAATTGAGTATTACAAATTTGTATCTTGAGTTTTTTTTTTAATTTTTTTTTTTTCTCTAAAATTTTTTTTAAATTTTCTATTATTTTATTTGTATTGCTGTTTTTTCTAATTTTTTCAGAATCTTCTGATGAATAACCATCCAAAGAAAATTCTATTAAATCAATATCACTGCAAACTATCTGATCAATAATTTTTTCATTCAAAACTGTTCCGTTAGAAACTGTTTTTATATAAAAATTATTATTTATTTCTTTAATTTCTTTAACCATCTTAAAAAAATTTTTATTCAAAAATGGTTCACCTCCATGATACAAAACTATCACTTTTATATTTTCTTTATTTTCTTTAATTTCAATAAGTATTTTCTGGAAAATATCTAAGGACATTATACCTCTTTCCATTTCAATGGTTCCTGTAGGACAATGAACGCAACCTAAATTGCATTTGCTAGCAGGCTCGATTCTCAAAACTTTGGGGAAAATAACCATTAAAGTTTAATAAAATTTTTTATAAGCTGTAATCCAGCTTTTTGACTCTTTTCAGGATGAAATTGGACACCAACTATATTATCTTTCTGAATTATAGAAGGAAATTTTATACCGTATGAAGAATATGCAATCACATTTTTTTTATTCATAATATCAAAATAATAACTATTTAAAAAATAAAAATCTTTATTTTCTATTTGATTTATTATATAACTTTTTCTATTAAATAATAATAAACTATTCCATCCCACTTGTGGTAATGGTAATTTTTTACTTTCGATAACTTTTACACTTCCGTCAATCCAACCAAGACCACTTGTAAGAGTATTTTCATAACCATTTGTTGCCATAATTTGCATTCCCACACAGATTCCGAGGATTGGTTTTTTTTTGTTTAAAACTTCATTATTTAAAAAATCAATTGATATAGATTCTGACAGTTTTTTAATCGCCACATTAAAAGAGCCTACTCCAGGTAAAATTAAATGCGTAGCATTTAATATATCTTTTTTGCTTCTCGAATATGAAAAATTAATATCATTTTTTTTTAGAATATTTTTTAAAGAAAAAATATTTCCAACACCATAATCCAAAATACAAATTTTTTTCATTTATATTTTTTTTTAAAATATAATTTTTTAAGCTCTTTCCAGTCTGCCAAAGTATTAACATCAACAAAATTTTTCTTAGGCATTATAATAACTTTTGTTTTTTTTGAAAAAATTTTTTTTTTAAAATACCATGCATTAAATTTCCCCCAATAAAACTGGCCTGTGTCATTATGAAGAAATAAATTTTTATCTTTAGGTTTTTTATAAAAAATTTTTTTTACTAAAGATTTATTGCTTATTTGAAGATAGGTTAAGTTTGATCCGCTTATTGCAGAAACAGGAACAACGTAATTATAAAAATTTTTTTTAATTAAAAAATATGCTTTTTTCAACAATTCTGAATTTATAAGTGGTGCCACAGGATAAATACAACAAATATATTTAATTTTGACATTACTCTTTTTTAAAAAATTGGCAAAATGAGAAAGAACTTCAACTGTACCAACGTTGTTGCTGGATAAATATTTAGGTCTTAAAAAAAAAATTTTGGCTCCATATTTTCGGCAAATTTTTGCTATTTTTATGCAATCTGTAGATACTATTACAGTTTTAAATAATTTACTTTGAATAGCTAATTTTATGGAATAGCTAATAACTGGAATGCCGTCTAATTTTTTAATATTTTTATTTTTAATTCTGTTGCTACCTTTTCTAGCCGGAATTAAAGCTACAGAATTGCAAGATGAGTTATAATATTTTATTTTATCAAATTCGAACATTTATTTTGTTTTTTTTTAAATAAATTTTAACATCCTTTGGCGTTATCTGAGTAAAATGAAATATCGAAGATGCGGACGCCGCATCTACTTTACAATAACTGAACAATTTTAAGATATCATCGGCGTTTCCTGCTCCACCTGAAGGTATTAAAGGAATTTTGATATTCTTTTTTACTTTTCTTATAAATTCATAATCATATCCATTCATCATTCCGTCTTTGTTAATTGAATTTAACAGAAACTCTCCTGCCCCCAAATCTTCTGCCATTTTTAAAAATGGCAATACGTCTAAATTCGTTCTTGTCTTACCGGAATCTATATATATTAAATTTTTTTTGTTATGAGATAGATAATCTACGCTGACCACTATACATTGGGACCCAAATTCTTTTGATGCCTCTTTTATAAAACTAGGATTTTTAACAACGTGTGAATTAATACAAACTTTATCTGCTCCGCTTCTTAAAATATCATAAATCATATTAAGGTTTCTAATGCCCCCTCCTACCACAAGCGGAACAAAACATTCTGAAGCTGCTTCAGATATAATATTTAAATCTGGTTCACTATCTTTTTTATCGACATCTAATAGAATCAACTCGTCTACTTCTCTTAAATTATAAACTTTTACAGATTCTATTATGCTTCCAATTTTACGTTTAGATATAAACTTTTTTCCTTTTACAAGAACATTTTCTCTATAAAGCAAAGAAGGAATTAATCTTTTTTTTAACACTAATTAATAATTAATTATCGTAATTTATTTTTTTTAAACTTAGAGTATTGTCTTTAAATAAAGATCCGTCTTTATTTGTTTTAAATATTTTCTTATTTGTAAATTTGTCGCAAATATCAATAAACTCATCTTGAGTCATATCAATTAATTTTAAAATTTCTGATAACTTTTTATTTAAATATGACCAGGGAAATCTTCCTTCTATTTCTTTTATTTTTTCAAGAGCTTTGGCTCTTGAAATTTTATTTCTTCTTATTAGTACAGAAGCTTGGGCTGTTGCCCTACCAAATCCAAATTTTAAAAAACAAAAATAATCATGGATACCGGTTTGATAATTATCTAAATTTTCATAATTGACTAAAGAACCTTCAATATTTTTTGGCCAGCTTTTAAATCCATATTTCTCTGCAATAATTTTATTTTCATGTCCATCCCATGGAAAATAGTGACCTAAAAAAATTCCTATAATTTGAGATTTTTTTAACTCTTTCATGCTTGGATAATGATATAATAACAAATCTTCTTTTGTAAATTCTTCGCTATCAATGAGATCGTTAACTCTTAATCCTCCGAGGCCTCCAAATTCTTGTAACCAAGTGCTATCTAAAATATTTTTTTTTGCTGCGTTGTCAGGTCCGCCATATTCATTTTGTGAGTTCTCGCCCCAAACTATTAATTTAATATTAAAATTGATTGCGATCCTAACTGGTATAGTGAATATTAAAACATGTTCTGGCCAAGATATGTCTCCGACCATTTTTAATGTAAATTTATTAATTTTTTTTCGAATATTTGGATTTACTGTGACTTCAATATAATCGACCCCTAATTTTTTTATATTTTCTATATTTTGTCTTCCTAATAGAGTCAGATCATCAGTTGTAGCTGTCACACAAAGAGGTTTTAAACCATACTCTAAACATTTTATCACTTGATAAGTGCTATCTTTTCCTCCACTAACAGGAATAATGCAATCATAGCTATTCTTACTTTTATTCTTTTTAATTAATTTAACAAAACTCTTTTTTCTATCAATCCAATTAATTTTTGATCTCTTGTCAAAGTTAATACAGGCGGAGCAAATTCCTTTTTCATTAAAAAATAAGTGTGGTTTTGTATCTGGATATAAGCAGCGTTTGCAGTAAAATATTTTATGCATTTTTTTTAATCAAAAACCAATTAAGGTCATCTTGTGGATATTTATCTTTATGATAAGCAAAACCATAATCTACAATTTTAGTTTTTTTATATTTCTTTAAAAATTCACCCGCAAAGTCTCTCTTAAAAAGCTTATTTTTAAATCCTCTGTACATCAGCTCAGTTGGTTTTGGACTATAATACTCTGCTATCAAAATATATCCTGACACTCTGCAGCTTTTGTATATAATTTCGTAAATTTTTTTAAGCTGATTAGGGTTGCTATGAATTAATACACCTTTAAGTAGCACCAAATCAAAAGTTTCTTCTGGCGAAAAATCTACAATTGACTTATTCAAAACATTTACATTCTTAATCTTTCTAACTTTTATACAAGCTTTTTTATTTATTTCTACAGCAGTTATAAATTTTAATTTAAAAATTTTTTTTAATGCAAGAAGATTTAACCCGATGTTAGGGCCAAACTCAATTAAACTTTTAATATTAAAGCGATTAGAAAATATTTTTTTAAAAAAAAAAAAATTATTTTTAACAATTTTTGTATTTTTATTTCGATTAATGTAACAATTTCCAAAATTTCCAGACCAAAATTTTTCTTGCTCATTTATTAACATATAATAATTATTGTTGTCGCTTAATCAGCTCTCTAAGTTCATTAACTTTAAGAAAATCTTTATTGTTTAAACTGTTATATGAGAAATTTTCTGTGCAGAGCTTAGCGGGTGATTTTCCTGAATTTTTAATAAAATCTGGAAGCTTCCAACTCATGAATTCTATAGTTGAAGGCATAATAACATAATAATCTTTGAACTCTAAGGTATTCACTGAATCAGAAACAGTAATCATCTCCTCATGAATTTTTTCGCCTGGTCTCAAGCCTATTATTTTTATTTTACAATCGGCCGATATGGCTCTTGCAACATCTACAATTTTATACGATGAAATTTTTGGAACAAACAACTCTCCGCCCCACATTGTGGTCAGACAATTAATAACAAAGTTAACACCCTCGTCAATAGTAATTGAAAACCTTGTCATTCTCTCATCGGTTATATTTATTACTCCAGTTTTAGATTGCTCTAAAAAAAGTGGTATTACAGAACCTCTCGACATCATTACGTTTCCATACCTAACAACTGAAAATTTTTTTTTAGAATAGTTGTTTGTAGATATAAAAAGTTTATCAGCTGCTAATTTTGATGCACCATAAATATTAATTGGAGCAGCAGCTTTGTCTGTGCTCAAAGCAATTGCTCTTTCTACATCTGAATCTATTATCGCATCAATAACATTTTGCGTTCCAATAACATTTGTTTTAATAACCTCAAAAGGATTGTATTCGGCGCTTGGCACTTGTTTTAATGCTGCTGCATGTACAACTATATCAACTTCTCTTAAGGCTAATTTAATTCTTTGAAGATCACGAACATCTCCTATAAAAAACCTAATTTTTTCTTTATGTTTGGCTAGGTCATTGTACATCTCTGATTGCTTAAGTTCATCTCTGCTGAATACAATAATTTTTTTTATCTTGTATCTTTCCAGCACTGTTCTAATAAATTTTTTTCCAAAAGAACCTGTGCCACCCGTAATTAATATTGTCTTCTTATCTAGAGAAATATTTTTCATTATATATTTTTACAAATTTAATATTTAATATTAAGAGCTGGGCTATAGTACATAAATAATCTCAACATCTATAGCTTTAATTTTAAAAACAATCTAACTTGATCTAAAATCTTACTTAACATATTGCTATTTAAATTATAAAAAATAGGCAAACTTACAGAATTCCTAAAATAATATTCGGCACCTTTATAATGTTTCAATTTTACTAATTTATTATAAAAATTAAATTTATAAATAGGAATGTAATGAAATTGGCAATTAATTTTCTTTTTTTTAAAAAATTTAAAAAAAATATCTTTAGTTATTTTTTTTTTAAAATTTATAGAAATAATAAAAAGATGAAATGAAGAAAAATTTTTGTTATTATATTTAGGTAAAGATATAATATTTCTATATTGTTCTAAATTTTTTTTGTAATAATTACAAACCTGTCTTCTAAATTTTATAAATTTATTTATTTTTTTTAACTGACTCAGGCCAAGAGCAGCATTGATATCGCTTAATCTATAATTAAAACCAGATTTACTTAAGTTATATTTCCAATGAAAATTTTTATCTTTATCAATGCCGTGGGATCTAAAAGAAATAATTCTATTATAAAAAAATTTATTATTCGTTGTTATTAGCCCTCCTTCTCCTGTAGTAATTGTCTTAACTGGGTGCAAAGAAAATGTTTAAATATCTGAATGCTTGCAAGATCCGATAGATAATAAATTTTTATTAAATAAATACTTTGCCCCTAAAGCATGGCAGGCATCTTCTATTAAATAACAATTAAATTTTTTTTTAATATTATAAAATTTAATAACATTTTCAGGGTAACCCCCTAAATACATTGTAATTATTGCTTTAATTTTTTTTAATCTATTATTCTTAATACATTGTAATAATGTTTCTGGAGTCATCTGCCCCGTTAATGGATTAACATCTGCTAAAAAAATTTTAGCATTCATTAATCTCGCCATATTGTAAACTGCTATAAAATTTATAGCCGGCATAATTACTACATCGTCCCTACCAAGACCTATAGCCATTAAAGCCAGATGAAGAGCAGATGTTCCGCTATTACAAGATACTGTATATTTTACCTTTAAAAATTTTGAAATTTTATTCTCGAATTTTTTTACATAACGCCCTGTTGTAATTAAATCTTCTTTTAAAGCTTTAGAAACAATTCTAATATCACTACTATCTATACATTGACGTCCATAAGGAATGGTTTTCATATAAAAATTCTTAATTTTTTTAATAATGATTTTTTTAGGGGCGCTTCAGACTTTATATCAAAAGGAGATCTTTTATTTATCAATTTTTCAAAATAAACTGGCTGAATTCCAAATCCAGGCCTAATCACCCTTATATTTTCTCTAGTAAAAATTTCTCCTTTTTTAATATTAGAAACCGCATAAATGGATCTTCTAAATTGCAAACTCTGATTTTCACTTTTATTTCTAAAAAAATATTTTTTTCCCATCATTAAAGATGTATCTTTAATAAATTCTACATAATCTTTAATTTCTCTTCCTTTTAAAGAGAATGCAAGATCAAACCCTTTTTTTTGCCCATCTAAAGCAATATGTTTTTCAATAACTTCCGCTCCAGCAACAATTGCTGCAGCGACAACTTTATTATCTGTTGAATGATCGGAGAAACCAATTTTACACTTATATCTTTTTTTTAAAATCTTAATATTATTAAAATTAAAATCTGATATTTTAGAAGGATAATTACTAACGCAATATAAAAGTATTATTTCTTTTGCTCCATTTTTTTTAGCTGTTTTATAAGCCAAATCAATTTCTTTAAGATTAGCCATACCAGTTGAAATAATTATTGTTTTTTTAGTTTGTGATACTCTTTTAATTAAGGGAATATGATTCATTTCAAATGAAGCAATCTTATAAAATGGGCAATTAAGACTTTCTAAAAGATCGACAGCGGTTTCATCAAAGGGGGTGCTAAAGCAAATAATTTTTAATTTTCTTGCATAATCAAACAGCTCCTTATGCCATTCAAATGGTGTTTGCGCTTTTTCATACAAATCCCACAATGTCTTTCCGTTCCATAATCCACCTCTAATTTTAAAATCTGGTTTATTGCTCTTTATTGTTAATGTATCAGGTGTATAAGTTTGTAATTTTACAGCATCAGCTCCATATTTTTTTGCTATTTTAATTAGTTTTTTAGCATGCGGCAATGAGCCATTATGATTAGCAGATATCTCTGCAACAAAAAAAGGTGTTTTTTTTAATGGATTTTTAGATATCAAGTTATACTTTCTATTATTGGTCTAAAATAAAATATTAATATCAAAAAGTATATGAAAAAAAAAAGTAAAAATTACTTAAAAATTATTTCTCAAATCGAAAATATAAGAAAAAATAATAATGTTAATTGGATGAATATTCTTCGTATAGCCTTCAAAAACAATCCTAAAGGAACAGCTAAAGTTATGTCCAAAATATATTCAGATGACAAAAGAATAGGGACGCTTGTTAAAAAATTAACCTGAGGACTTTTGGTAAAAATTATAATTATTTTTCGATTTTAAAAAATAGAACCCAATTTTTAAAAAACAATTTATACTAGCTAAGTTTGTTTTTTTTATTTCAGCATTTAATTTTATTTTATTAAATTTTAAAAATTTTTTTATTGCTCCTGCAAGTAAAATATAAGATAGCTTTTTACCTCTCATCACTGGATTTAAATTTATAGAAACTAAAGCATATTTGTTTTTAATATCAAATCTAACAACCCCAACCTTTTTTTTTAGTTTCTTGTTAACTATACAGCCTATATAAAACTTTTTTTTTTTATTTTTTAAATTTTTTTCAAACCATTTATTATGAACGTCTAAAGTAACTTTTTTTTTATTTTTTGAAAAAAAAATTGACTTTTTATCGTTCCTCCATTGCCAAATGTCTGATGAATCTTTTTTTGTAATTTTTTGAATTATCATTACTAAAATAAACTAAAAAATTAGAATTAATAAATATTTAGACAAATGTATCAAAAATTTTTAAAATCTTTAAACATTGTAATTTGTATCGAAAAATTTTATCAGTGCATAAATCAAGCCAATTGAGCTATTAGTAACGGTAAGCTTAACGTGTTACCACGCTTCCACACCCGTCCTATCAACGTCGTAGTCTACGACGGCTCTATAGGAAGAACTAGTTTTGA